>OBLV0100000025.1_pt1 | contig 115669 bp, 109 predicted proteins | sample 1520071 | NCBI WGS metagenome assembly OBLV01 (sample SAMEA3888446, study PRJEB22518) | metagenome | reverse complement strand
CACGATCGGCCACCCGGCATCCACGTACGACAACGCCGCCCGCAACATCACCGCCTGGCGGCTCACCACCCCAACCCCCTGCAGTTCGAGGCTGCGCGGCCCGGCCGGCGGCCGGGTCCGGTCTTCGTCATCGGGGGTATGGCTGCGACCACCGGCAGAAAGCGCTCGGCGGGCGGGGTGGCGGCTGACATGGGGCTTCCCTTTCGTTGCTCGTTATGGTTGCGGCAACGAAACGCCCGACAGCGATTTGCACGCAACATCGGGCTATTTCTGATCGGGAGGTGGCGATGGCGACGGCGGGTGCCGGCCAAGGCAGGCGGGGGCGGCCGGCGAAGCCGGTTGATGGCAGTTCGTCCGCCCAGGCATTCTTGGGTGCGGAACTGCGGAGGCTGCGTCTGGAGCGGGGCATGGTTCTCGCCGACCTCGGCCGGTGTACCGGTTTCTCGGCACAGCACATTGGGGCGGTCGAGCGCGGTGCCAGCCCAGCCTCAGAACAGTTCGTTACCGCCTGCGATGCAGGGCTGGGAGCGGGTGGCTGGCTAGCGGCGCAGTTCGATGCTGTGATCCGGGAGCAAGCCGCGGTCCGGCACCAGCGGCAGGCACGACGACGGGCCGTCCCCACTCCCGCGGCGACGGACGGCGGCGACGGGACAGAGGTTGACTGGACACGGGTAGCGGCCGCTGCCCGCGTGCGTTGCCGACCCTCGGCTGAGGTGGTCAATAATCTGGCGTTGATCACCGACCGGCACCGCGTTCTGTACCATCTGTTGCCGGCGGGGCAAATGATCGGCCCGGCCGAGGCGCACTTGGGCACCCTGGCCGCATTGCTGCGAGTCAGCCCCGAGCGGGCTGGCCGGCGGCTGGCGGCTATGGCGCAGGAGACGGCGGGTCTTGTCGCTTGGCTGCACCACGATCTAGCTGACGTCCGTGCCAGCGAGCGGGCTTACCAAACCGCCGAGTCACTCCTGAAGTCATCGGGGGACCGGGCGCTGGCCGGGTACGTCACGGCATTTCGGGCGACGGTCCGTACCGCGGGAGGGGACTACCGGGCCGGTGCCGTCTATCTAGAGATGGCTGCGGAGCAGCTCGGCCGATCCGCGCCGCCGATGCCCCGGGCATGGCTGCTGGCGATGAGGGCGGAGGTTGCGGCCCGGACGGGCGACCGTACCGCCGCGCTGGCGCTGCTCGGCCAGGCAGAGCGGGCGTTGGAGCAGGCCGATGCCGACCCGGGAGCGGAATGGATGTTCTCCTTCGACCACGGCCGGCTGGCCGCGCACCGCGGCACCTGCCTGCTGGCTTTGGGCCGTGTGGCGGATGCCGAGGCCGCGTTTGGTCAGGCGATCACATCGCTGCCGGCGCGGTGCGTGCGCCGCCGCGCGGAGTTCCAGGTGAAGCTGGCCGCCACGTACCTGGTCCGCGCGGACTTCGCTGCGGCAGCCGGGTTGGCGGTGGACGCACTGGACCGTTTCACCGCCGCAGGTTCGGCGGCAGGCCTGCGATCGGTGCGTGACCTGCGCAGACGGATTGCGCGCGGCGGCGGGCCAGGCGCGACGCGGGCGCTGGATGAGCGGCTGCACACGCTAGCGACCGACGACCTACAGTCCGGGTGAACGCCGCGGCGGTCCGCTACGACGCCGTGCAGGTTGCTGCGGGCGCGGTGTACTGGATCGAGGGCCGGCCTGACGGCGACGTGCTGGTGCGGTGGCGGACGGACCAGGGTGCCGTCGAGCCGCTGCCGGCTGGCGACTGGGTCGGGACTGGAATCTATGGCTACGGGGGCGGGGCGTATCACGCTGTCGGCGACGGCGTGTTCTACAGCCGCGCCGCCGACGGTAGCCTGGCGCACTCCTCTGTCCGTAGGGTCACAACCCTCGTCGGCGCTGATGAGCATGTTTGGTACGGAGACCTGCGCTGGGAGCCGCCGCTGCAAGCACTGCTTGCCGTCCGCGAGACAACCCGCCCTGGCGGGCAGGTCAGCCAGCTCGTCGCCGCGTGGCCGGGCGCCAGCCAACCGCAGGTGCTCGCCGAAGGTGCCGACTTCTTCGCCGCGCCCCGCGCCAGCCCCGACGGCCGCTGGCTAGCCTGGCTAACCTGGGACCAGCCGGCCATGCCGTGGGACGCAACCAGCCTGTGGCTGGCCGAGCTGGACCCGAGTGGGCGGCCTGGGCCGGCCCGCCGGGTGGCTGGTGACCAGGCGGAGTCAGTGTTCTGCCCTCAGTGGAGTCCTGAGGGCTGCCTACACTTCGTGTCCGACCGCTCCGGCTGGTGGAACCTCTACCGCCACCGCGACGGCCGGACAGAGCCGGTCGCGTTGGCCGACGCCGAGTTCGGCGTGGCCCAGTGGGAGCTCGGCTACTCCACCTACGCATTCCTGCCTGGCGGCGAGCTGGCCGTGATCGCCCAGCGCGGGCCCCAGCAGCAGTTGCTGATCGGTCACCCCACGCAGCTCCGCCCACTGGAGCTGCCGTACGCCTCGATCAAGCCCTACCTGGCCGCCGCCGGCCAGCGCCTTGCGCTAATAACCGCCAGTTCCACCCAACCTCCTGCCGTCGCGACCATCGATACCGCCACCGGTCAGTGCCGTGAACTGGCCGGTGGGCGAGCCAGCGCCGAGCCCGCGGCTGGGGTTTCTCAGCCCGAGGCGTTCACCTTCCCCGCTCGCGACGGGCAGGCTTGCTACGGCCTGTACTACCCGCCGCGCCCAGCCCAGCGCCGACCCCCGCTGATCGTGCGAGCCCACCCCGGGCCCGCCGCCAACGCCGCCTTGCGGCTCGACCACGCCGTACAGTTCTTCACCAGCCGTGGCTTCGCTGTCGCCGACGTCGACTACCGCGGCAGCACCGGCTACGGACGTGGCTACCGTCAACAGCTCCATCGCCAGTGGGGTGTCCTGGACCCCCGCGACTGCGCCGACGCTGCCGCGCGTCTGGCCGCCACTGGCAAGGCCGATCCAGCCCGTACCGTCATCTGCGGTGCCAGTGCTGGCGGTTACACTGCGCTGCGCGCTCTCCTCCAACCCGGCCATCCCTTCGCCGCCGCCACCGCTACCTCGGCGATCATCGACCCCGCCGCCTGGCGCCAAGCCGCCCCCCGGTTCCAGGCCCGGCACGCAGATACCCTCATCGGTCCCTGGCCGCACGCCGCCCCCACCTTCCGCGCCCGCTCCGTCCTGCACCACGCTGCGCGGCTGCGCCAACCCGTACTCCTGATCCACGGCACTGCCGACCCGATCACGCCCGCTAGCCACGCCCGTGCCCTCGCCGATGCCGCCCAAGCCGCCGGAAACCCCTGCGCCGTCCTGCTCCTGCCCGGCGAAGGCCATACCCTGCGTGCCGCCGCCAACATCGACAAAGCCTTGCACGCCGAACTGAACCACTACCAGCGCGCCCTCAAGTGGGGCTAGTGGTTCGGTCCTCAGCGTGGCTTGGCTGGGGGAACCTCGGGGCGTGTTGCTGCGGCGTCGAGCAAGTCGGCGAGTTGGGCGGCGAAGTCGGCCGGGTGGGTCAAGTAGCCCACGTGGCCGCCGGGGAAGTCCACCACACGCTTGCCGAGCCGTTCGGCCAAGACGGTGTTGGGGCGGTACGGGAGTTGGCCTCGGGACTCCCGGCCGCCGGCCAGCACGAGCCGAGCTGAGGCGGCCATCAGCGCGTCCAGGTCAGGTACGACGCGGGGGTACTGGCGGAGCTCATGCTCAAGCGAGAACTCTAAATTGTGGTGAATCCTGCTCAGCATCTGGGCCACCGGTGGGGGTAGCTCGGCGCCGGGTGGCGGTTGGGAGAGGTGGTCCAGACCGACTCCGGTGTTGAACTTCCGCATGGCCGGGTCCACGCCGAGGCGGCGATAGGTGTCGTACACCTCCTCAAAGAACTGCAGGTGCTGCGTGGCGTCGGGCAGCAGCTTCACCGCCGGTGGCTCGTGGGCCACCAAGGTGCGGATCGGTTCGGGGTACCGGGCCAGCAGGTCGAGCGCGACGATCGCGCCGGAGCTGCTGCCGAACACCTCCGCGGGTCCGTCGGCGAGGTGGTCGAGCAGGCGGCGGACGTCGTCGCTGTCGGCTTCCAGCCGCTGCTGGTCTGCCGGCGGTTCGGCCAGTGGGCTGCGGGAGAAGCCGCGCCGGTCGTAGCTGATGACCGTACGCCGGCCGGCGAGGTGATCCGCCACCTGCTGGTACGGGTCCGCGTCGCCGTTTCCGCCGGGGATCAGCAAAAGCACCGGGCCGGTGCCGCGTACCTCGTAGTACAGATTCGCTCCCGGCGCCTGGAGCGTGCCTGACGTTGGTGCGTTCATTGGTCCTCCGTGGCAAGATCTACGCTGCCAGCACGTGCCGGACCAGCGGTGCAACGCGCGGTGGTCGAGTCGACGTTAACCCAGCAGTCGGTGGCCGTCTCCCACGCGGCCGTGGCGGTGCCGGCTAGGACCGGGGAGACATATCCTGCTCGACCTTGGCGCCGGTTCACTCGACGATTGCCTCGGCGAGTACGCGCTGCATCACCGTGCCGGACGGGACGGGTCTCAACGGTGTTGGTCCCGGACAAGGGTCCGGGCGGCCTGGCGATGTGGACGTCAAGCTGAACCGGCCCGAGGACGTCGCCCGGGCGGTGCTGTTCGCGCTGTCTTAGCCGCCCGGCTGAAAGCTGCGCGAGCAGCTCATCACTCCCTCGGTGGAGCCCTCCTGGCCCTGAAAGCCGGCCCAGGCACACTGCCGCCCATCCAGGGTGTTGTCAACGGTAGGCATCCCACCGGTGGCTGATGTCCAGGACCTGGACAGTCCGGGCCCTGTCATCGATGGTGTAACGGGCCCGGTACTCCCCGCGCCGTGCCCGCCAGTGACCTTCGAAGGGTTTACGCAGTGGTGCTCCGACACGATGGGGATTTTCGGCCAAGGGCCCGTAGAGGAACTCCACACAGGCGGCAGCGACGGGCTCGGGCAGTTGTCCGGTGAGCTGGCGTGCGGCTGTGCGAGCAACTCGCACCCGGTAGGTCACTCCGGGTTGGTCCAGTGTCGTTTGTCTACCAAGGCGCGCACGTCCGCCTCGTCGAGTACGTCGCCGCGGGCGAACTCGGCTTCGGAGCGGCGGATGCGCTCTTGGGCCTGAGTGTCGGCGAGCAGCTCCAGGGTCGCTTCCATCGACTCGAGGTCTTCGGCGGCGACGAGCACAACGTACTCGCGGCCGTTGCGGGTGATGTGAACTCGCTCGTGGGTGCGTCCAACCTCGTCCGCGATCTCAGAAAGTCTGGCCTTGGCTTCGGATAGCGGAACTGTGGTCACAGACCAGGATTGCAGTCCATGGACTTGTGCCGGGCTATGAGCTCGTTGTCAGACCGGCTCCGCGGGTGGTGGCCGGAGCCGACCTCCTAGGCGGCTGCTATCTGGCGGGCGAACCAGGCGATGGTGCGGCGCAGCCCGTCAGTGGTGCGGACTAGGGGGTGCCAGCCCAGGCTCTGCTCGGCCAGCGTGGTGTCGGGGCGTCGTACCGAGGGGTCGTCCACCGGGCGTCCACTGTGGATGATGGGGGAGCGGGACCCGGCCAAGGACCGGACCAGATGCGCCAGCTCCAGCACCGACATCTCTTCGGGGTTGCCGATGTTCACCGGTCCGGCCAGGTCGGACAGTGCCAGCCGCAGGATGCCATCCACGGTGTCGGTGATGTAGCAGACCGAGCGGGTCTGGCTGCCGTCACCGTGCACGGTCAGCGGCTCGCCGATCAGCGCTTGCCGGATGAACGTCGGGATGGCCCGGCCGTCGTCGGGGCGCATCCGCGGCCCGTAGGTGTTGAAGATTCGGACGATGGCGGTGTCGGTGCCCCGGCTGGACCGGTACGCCGTGGTCAGCGCCTCGGCGAACCGCTTGGCCTCGTCGTACACCCCGCGCGGACCGACCGGGTTGACGTTGCCCCAGTAGTCCTCGCGCTGCGGGTGTTCCAGCGGGTCGCCGTAAATCTCCGAGGTGGAGGCGAGGACGAACCGGGCCCGCTTGCGGTGAGCCAACTGCAGGGCCGCGAAGGTACCCGCGCTGCCGACCCGCAGGGTCTCGATCGGCAGCCGCAGGTAGTCCACCGGCGAGGCCGGCGAGGCAAAGTGCAATACCAGCTCGACCGGTCCTGGTACGTCGTAGTCGCTGCTGGCGTCGCATTCCCGCAGCCGGAACAGCGGGTCGGCGAGCAAGTGGTCCACGTTGGACGGCGTACCGGTGAGGAAGTTGTCCAGGCACACCACGGATACCCGGCGCGCGAGGAGCTGCTCGCACAAGTGCGAGCCGAGGAAGCCGGCGCCACCGGTCACTACCACCCGGTTGATCACCGCGACCGCACCGTACCGTCGGCGCGCGCCTGCTGCTGTGCTGGTCGTGCGTCGTCGGACATGCCCGCGCACTACCCGAGGACATGGCCACCAAACGCCCGGCTAGCTGCGACCTACCAGGGTAGGACGGGGTGATGGACAGCCGGGTAAGTGTGGTGGTCGCGACGCGGAATCGGCGTACTGAGCTGTTGGCGACGTTGGGCCGGCATGAGGCACCGGTCATCGTGGTGGACAACGCCTCAACCGACGGCACGCCGGACGCGGTACGCACCGCCTACCCGCAGGCGGAGCTCGTCGAACTCGCGAGCAATGCCGGCGCGGCGGCCCGCAACATCGGGGTGCGCCGAGCCAGCACCCCGTACGTTGCATTCGCCGATGACGACTCCTATTGGGAGCCGGGCTCGCTGGCGCGCGCAGGGCGGCTGCTGGACCGCTACCCGCGCGCGGGCCTGCTGGTCGCGCAGGTCCGGATTGGGGCCGACGGCCGGATGGACCCCATCTCAACCGGGATGGCACAAGCACCGCTGGGCCGGCCACCGGATCTGCCCGGGCCCGCGGTGCTGGGGTTTCTTGGTTGCAGCGCGGTAGTACGTCGTGCCGCGTTCCTGCAGGTCGGCGGATTCAGCGAGCTGCTGCACAGCTACGGCGAGGAGACCCTACTGGCCGTAGACTTGGCAGCCGCCGGCTGGGGGTTGGCCTACGTCGAGACGCTGAGCGTACGGCATCATCCCTCGACCCGGCGTGGCCCGGCTACCGCGCGCCGGGCCCGCGAGGCCCGCAACCGGTTGCTGACCGCGTGGCTCCGCCGCCCGGCCCGCGTCGCCCTCATAGCCACCGCCCACGCAGCCGGCCGGGCCGTCACCGACCCGGCCGAGCGTCGTGGCCTGGCGTATGCTGTTGCGGCCCTGCCGCAGGCCCTCCGGCTGCGCCGGAGGCTGCCGGCTTCGGTCGAGCGGGCCGTACGCACCCTGGAGGCGGATGCCTCGCGGAGGTAACCGGTCAGCGCGCTAGGGCGCTCCCGCCGTCACAGTTCCTCCAGATCCCATATGTGTACGGCGGCCTCCTCCGCGGTTGCCGCGCCGCCGTCGATTCCGACATCGCGGGCCACCAGGTCGGCCTCCTCGTCCGGGCCGACGCCCTCATCGGGCCCGACCAACCGACCGGCTCGCGGATCGGCCGGCTCCAGCGACGTCTCCTCGGACTCCGATTCCTCCTCGGCCAGCCGCGCGTCGAGCGAACTGCCATCCTCGGGTGAGACACCGGGCCGGTCCACCGAGAGGGGTCGGTCTGGCGGCGCCCAGCCGGAGTCCAAGGGGTCGTCGTCCAGCGGTCCGGCCAGCGTCTCGGCGTTGTCGAGCTGGACGGCGTCGCCGAGGTCGTACTGCTGGGCGTGGTACGGGTCGGTCATCAACCAGCCTCCTTGTGCCTTCTGTGGTCTCTTCCGTCCGGCCTAACTGCGGTCGCGCTCGACGCCGATGCCGAGCGCCTGGCTGAGCTGCTGCACATTCTGGTACTTCTCGTTGGACGGCAATCCGCGAACCAGGTCGACCACCCAGTCCGGCGCGTATTCCTCGGCCAGCCGGGCCAGTAGCCCGTCGCGGTCGGCTGGCCAGGTCGAGGGCGGCAGGTAGACGGCAAGCGTGCTGCGGAGTTCGACGTCCCGCTCGTCCATGCCTGGTGGCGTACCTGCCTCGTGGTTGCCGGGTGGGGCAAGGGCCACCCCGGGCTGGTCTTCGCCGGGTGGCTCGGGGTCTTTCCACTCCTCGGCGTGGGTACTGTGGCCACCGCGTATCAAACCCTCGACCTGGGCGCTGAGTTTGTCGTCGTGGAGCGGTCCGTGTTTGTCACTTCGGCTTTCCATATGGATCCTGCTACTCCGTCCGGGGCCGGCTCATCCGCCCGCGCGGGTCGGGATTAGGTCCCCGCGGCCAGGGTATCGCCCCGCTGTGACACGGCTGCGGCGTAGCCATCCAGGTGGGCACGGTATCAGCCGGCGCCGGCGCGGGAGGGGCTTTGCGTACCACGATGCGGACCGCTGTCCGGTGACGGACCCGGCCACCATCACCCGGATCCGGGCGCTGGTCATCCCGCCAGCCTGGCAGGAGGTGTGGATTTGTCCGTGGCCGAACGGCCACATCCAGGCCACCGGCGTTGATGCGGCCGGTCGACGGCAGTACTTGTACCACGAGGCATGGCGGGTCCAGCGGGACCGGGAAAAGCACGACCGGGTGCTTGGGTTGGCCGCCTGCCTGCCGGCGGTACGCCAGCGGCTGGTCGCCGACATCGGCCAGCGGGGGCTGACCCGCGAACGGGTGCTGGCCTGCGCGGTACGCCTGTTGGACCTGGGCTTCTTCCGGGTGGGCGGTGAGGAGTACGCGCAGAGCAACGGTACGTTCGGACTGGCCACCATCCGCCGCGAGCACGTGTCCGTGCACGGTGGCACGGTGATCTTTGAGTACCTCGCCAAGGGCAACGCGGAGCGGGTGCAGTCCATCGTTGACCCGGCCGTGCGCGAGGTTGTCCGGGCGCTGCTGCGCCGGCGCGACCCGTCACCGGAGCTGCTGGCTTGGTGGGCGTCGGCCGACCGGTGCTGGTGCGACGTACGCAGCGACCACGTGAACGACTACGTACGGGAGATCACCGAGGGGCAGTACACGGCCAAGGACTTCCGTACCTGGCATGCCACGGTGCTGATGGCGGTCGCGCTGGCCGTCTCCGCCACCGCCGGTTCGGCGACGGCGCGGGCCCGTGCGGTCAGCCGGGGGTACCGGGAGGTGGCGTACTACCTCGGCAACACTCCGGCGGTGGCCCGCTCGGCGTACGTCGATCCGCGGGTGGTCGACCTCTACCACGACGGGGTGACCGTACGGGACGCGCTGGACCAGCTCGGCCAGGGGGACGGCCCGGCGACCCACGGCGCAATGGAGGCGGCCGTACTGGAGATGCTCAGCGACCGATGAGCGGTGGGCGACGACCGCGACCGGCTGCCTGCGATCCACCGGTTTTTCGCCGCCAGGGACGGGTAACCCGGGGATAACAGTAGGTCGCATGAGACGGAGGACTCCGATGGCAAAGGACACGCATTCTGCAGGTGACGCTGGTGCCGATGCTAAGCACCAGCAACTGGATGAGGCTCGGGCCGATCTGACCGGCTCCAACCTGACCACGCAGCAGGGTGTCCGGATCGACCACACCGACGACTCGCTAGCCGCTGGAGAGCGCGGGCCGACGTTGCTAGAGGACTTCCACGCTCGCGAGAAGATTACCCACTTCGACCACGAAAGGATTCCGGAGCGGGTGGTGCACGCCCGGGGCGCTGGCGCATACGGACATTTCCAGCCGTACGACGACTCGCTGGCCCGCTACACTGCGGCGGAGTTCCTTACCGACCCCTCGGTGCGGACACCGGTGTTCGTCCGGTTTTCCACGGTAGCCGGCTCGCGCGGCTCGGCCGACACCGTACGAGATGTGCGCGGGTTCGCCACGAAGTTCTACACCCGGCAGGGCAACTACGACCTGGTCGGCAATAACATTCCGGTGTTCTTTATCCAGGACGGGATCAAGTTCCCGGATTTCGTGCACGCGGTGAAACCCGAGCCGCACAACGAGATACCGCAGGCTGCCTCGGCGCATGACACATTTTGGGACTTTGTCGCGCTGCAACCGGAGTCGCTGCACATGGTGATGTGGCTGATGTCGGACCGGGCGCTGCCGCGCAGCTACCGGATGATGCAGGGCTTCGGCGTACACACCTTCCGGTTGGTCAACGCCGAAGGTGTCGGCACCTTCGTGAAGTTCCACTGGACCCCGAAGCTGGGTACTCACTCGCTGGTCTGGGACGAGGCCCAGAAGATCGCCGGCAAGGACCCCGACTTCAACCGGCGAGACCTGTGGGAGGCCATCGAGGTCGGCGCCTTCCCCGAGTGGGAGCTGGGCGTACAGCTCGTACCGGAGTCGGAGGAGTTTGCGTTCGACTTCGACCTGCTCGACGCCACCAAGATTATCCCGGAGGAGCGGGTGCCGGTGCGGCCGGTAGGCCAGCTCGTGCTCGACCGTAACCCGGACAACTTCTTCGCCGAGACCGAGCAGGTCGCGTTCCACACCGCGAACGTGGTGCCCGGCATCGACTTCACCAACGACCCGCTGTTGCAGGCTCGCAACTTCTCCTACCTGGACACCCAGCTCATCCGGCTGGGCGGACCAAACTTCGCTCAGCTCCCAGTCAACCGGCCGGTCGTGCCGGTGTCCAACAACCAGCGGGATGGCTATCACCAAAGCCGGATCCACACTGGCCGGACCAGCTATGTCAAGAACAGCCTGGGTGGCGGCTGCCCGGCCTTCGGCGGGGCATACCCGGAGGTCTTCGCCCATTACCAGGAGAAGGTCGACGGCCACAAGATCCGCAAACGCAGCGAGAGCTTCCGCGACTTCTACAGCCAGGCCACCCTGTTCTGGAACAGCATGACCCCGCCGGAGCGTCAGCACATCGTTGCAGCGTTCCGGTTCGAGCTGGGCAAGGTCGAGCACCAACCCGTCCGGGAGGCCGTCGTCGAGCAGCTCAACGAGGTCGACCACGAGCTGGCCAACCTGGTTGCGGCCGGCATCGGCGTCTCGTCGCCCAGCGAGGAGTCCAAGCCCAACCACGGCAACAGCTCCCCAGCGCTGAGCCAGCTCGCCACCGCAACGCCCAGCTCGATCGCCACCCGCAAGATCGCCGTACTGGTCGCCGACGGGGTTGAGGCCGAGGCCGTCAGCCAGCTCGTCGATGGGCTGCGTCAGCAGGGAGCCATCCCGGAGCTGCTCGCGCCGGCGGACGGCACGGTGAGCACCGCCGAAGGCGGGAAGCTACCGGTCGACCGGGCACTGTCCACCATGGCGTCGGTGCTCTACGACGCGGTCGTCGTACCGTCCGGACCGGACTGCGTGCAGACGCTGTCCGAAGACGGCTACGCGCTGCACTTCGTCGCCGAGGCGTTTAAGCACGGAAAGGCGCTGGCGGCGCTGGGAGCGGGGGTGCCGTTGCTGGAGCGGGCCGGGGTGCGTGGCATCTCGGTGGCCGACGAGGACGGCAAGGTGGTTGCCGACCAGGGCGTAGTGACCTGGTCGACCATGCAGGCAGCACCACCCGAGGGGTTCGCCGAGGGGTTTGTCCAGGCAATCGGGCAGCACCGGGCCTGGGATCGGAGCACCGACAGCATCCCCGCCTGACCCGTCCGCGCGGACATCCGGGGCTCGAAGGACCAGTACATGAAGGCAGTGACCCGGTACGGCAAGCGGGACGTACGCGTCGACGTGCCCGACCCGGGCCGGGAGCGGGTGGTGGTGCCCCTCGGCAACACGCTGCGGCTCCCGGTCCCGGGGTGCACCACCCTCGCCGAAGCCCGGCTGGCATGGGCCTAGCCAGCTAACTCAGGTCGAAGAGGTCCTTGAGGGCGGCGCCGATGCGGGTCATGGTCGCTCCGGTGACCATGCCGAGCTGGACGGACAGGCCGGCCGGGTCGAGTCCGCGGAGAGTAGTGATCAGCACGATGCCGCCCAGCGGGTCAGGATCGGCCAGCTCGACGGTGAACGCGGGGATCTCTGCGGATGGCGTCCGGTGCGTCACCAGCGCGCACAGCGGCCAGGCACCCCGGATCTCGTTCTGGACGTCGCTGCTGACCACTACGACGCGGAACTTGCCTGAGTCCGAGAGTGCGTACTCCCAGACCTCACCGCGGCGCGTTGTCACGATGCCGTATTCAGCGCGGCCAACGACGCTGCGGGGTCACCCAGGCTGCGGAACGAGGCGATCTCGTCTCGCACCTCGGCGTCGGAGTCCAGCCACTCCGCGTAACGCCGCGCGGCATCATGAAGCACCGCCCGGCGCAACGCCCGGGAGACGTACGCCGAGGTGGACAACCCCGCGCGGCGGGCGGCCGTCTTCACTTGGGCCGGCAGGTCCTCGTCCAGGGTGTACGAAACCGTCCTCGTAGCCATAGCAACAACAATACCGCTGGTATTGGTCAACCTCCTGGGAGGTACGCGCCTACAGCTTGTACCACCGCGCCGAGCCGCCAGATGCGCTCCGGCCACCGGTGCAGGGTCGCCGCGCAGCAGCGGGCGCTATGGGAGCGGTCCGGCGGGTGCGCATGACGACTGACGGTAGGTCAGCCCGACCGCCGCGCACCGCGCCGCAGTCATCAGCGGCGGCAGCGGCCAGCGCAGCCGCGGGAATGGCGGAGACGTGCCCTGCGGATCGCCGTCACGTGCGTCAGGGGGCCATGTCCCAATACCACTAAGTTACGAGTGGATCTTATCCACTTGCAAGGCGCTGACCTGCGAGTTTGACAAGATCTGGGCGAACGTGTTTCGGGCTAACTTAGTGGTATTAGGCCATGTCCTGGGTCCGCCGGACGGCCAGTGCCGTGCACTATATTCGAATTCGGAGTCTTGCTGGCAGCCTGACTTGCTGCCGGACCAGGGTATGCAGATCAAGGTCAACACGCTGTTCGTCTTCGAGGGTCACAGCAAGCGCATAGTTTTGCTCGCGGTAGTCCTCTCGGTCGCGAGCCCAGGTCTGAGTCCGATGAGTGACTGCCACATAGTATATATCGCCGTCGTCCACGTTGAGCCTGTGGGGCTCCCAAATGCGAAGCAGCAGCGTGCTGCTCTTATGCGCGTTTACTCCGGGTACCAGGGGCGCTCGTCGCCGGTCGCGAATCAACGATTGGGAATCGTCGGGGTCCTGCCGTTCCAGGATGCCGGTCAGGTCGTCAAGCTCGATCGCTCGATACAGATCGGCCTGCATCGTGCTAGCCAGATACTCCCGCCGCTGCCGGCGGACAGGCGGATCGAAGACCAGCGCGAGGCGGATGCGTCGGCTGGCGCTGTATCCACTCGCGAAGAGACGCGGTACGGGCACGGGGTGGATCGCGACGGTGTCGGCGACGAGTGACCCGTCGTAGGTCATGGTTACGCGCTGGCGGCCACTCTCGGCTGCGCGCCGGCTGTCAGGACGCCCCGAACCGTATAGCGCAGCCCGCCGAGCTTCGTCGGCGATGGCGTAGGCGCCTCTCGGCAAGCGGGCCGATGTTGCCAACAGTGCCCGGATGAGGTTGGCTGACGCATTTGGGTAGACGGTGAGGATGTCGGCGGCTGTTCGCGCTACGGGTGGTGTTGCAAAGCTGGTGCCGGTGCAGGTGCGGAACAGCCGGCCGGTCGGCTCTAGGGCCAGGCTGATGACGCTGACTCCGGGGTCCTCCGAAATGAGTTGGTCAGTGTCGCTGAGAACCCAGTTCCCGCCTTCATGTACCAGGTCCGGCTTGTTTCGGCGGACCGAGCTGATACCTATTCCGGGTCCGGTCCGGCTGAATGGCGCGACATGGTCAACCGGTGCGATCGCCCGCCAGCCAATGCGGGGTGGTGTGCGTTCTGCCGGGGCGTCGCTGTGGGCGACCGCACCAACGGTGACGGCCAGCGCCGCTGGTGCGGGCTCGGCCAGACGGTAGGAAGGATTGTTGAGGTAGCTCGGGTAGTCGCGCTCGATGTTGTGGCCACTCGGCGCTTCGCCGCGAAGGGACGCCGACGCATTTCCGGTGGGCACCACCACGACCACGTCGAGTTCACGAACCAGCTCGTCGATCGTTTCGGTTAGCTCCTCCACGTGCAGGGTGTCAAGCGGTCGGTCATAGCCGAAGCTCAGATTGAAGACCCGAACGGCGTGTTCTTGGTGCAGGACACGGATCGCCTGCTCGACGGTCTGGTGAGGAAACTGCGCGCTGGGAAACCGAGTTCGACCGGGCAAGTGCGGATCCGGCTCCATGACTCGGGCGATGTGCACCTGACCGATGGCGGTCAGCGGACGGTGGTCCCGCAGTTCGTCATGTAGGTACGGATACACCACACGGCCGACGACCTGCGTCCCGTGGTGTCCAGCAGGCTGCCATGCATAGGTGTTCGGAGCCACTTCGCTGGCGCTTGCGATCAGGCCCGCAAGCAGTGGATGGCTGGTGGCAGGCGCGTCGTCGAGCACCCTGACAGGGGCAGCGTCATACCGCTGCACAGACAGGTCCTGGGCCTGGGCTGCACGCCAGTCGCTTGGATCCAGGTAGGGCACCGGGGGCGTGCGAACCCGTTCCACCACGCTGGTGTTAAGCAGGTCATCAAGGCCACTGGAGTCGATGCGGATCCGAAGGACAGTGCGCCGCGGGCGGAGATCGCTGAGCAGCACGGTGCCTTGGCGGCCCGCCACGATGTCAGTCACGACCTGGTGCCGGCGTTGCGCCTCAGCCAAGTCAGGAGATGCCCATACCACAACATCGACGATATGCATGCCCACCAATGGCAACCCATCGAGCCCTGGCCCGCGTCGGTCCGCCGGTCCGTACGGCTCGACTGCATCGATAATGCCGAACAGGCTGGACAGCCGGGCTTGTGCGCCTTCAATGTCGTCGCCGGTCGCGTAGTTGTGCAGCGCTGTCTCGAACGCCCGGCCTTCGTCGCCGGTGAGTACAAAGTAGGTGTAGTCGGATGTTTCGGCGAGTGGGACCAGCCCACGGCGGATTAGTGTGTCGTCGTCCAGTCGGCGTTCTGCTCGAATCTTGAATACCAGATCAGGATCGACGTCGACGTCGAGTTGGCGGATTGCCCGCGCGGCTGCTAGCCCGGCGGTCAAGTGTTCGCCGTGGCGTCGGGGATTCCGGGTCGGTGTCGACCCGCCGCCTCCGGTGCGGCGTGAGCCGACCGTAGTGCGCTCGGGTAGCAGGAGATGGTCAGGCAAGCTTCGCTACCAAGGCCGAGCCAATACACCTTCGGCAGCCGCATCTAGGTCCGCCGGAAACACGTTGCTCCGGCCCGAGAGCAGGGCTGTCCGACGGGCGTCCCAGACGAGCTTCTCAGCCGCCGCGTGGGGAAGTCCTTTAAGCGCACTAGCCAGCCGCTCGATATCAACACCTTTGTGGGGGACAGGGCGAAGTCGAAGGCGCAGCAATCGGCGCAGCTCATGGACGGTCGGATAGGGAAAGAACACCACCTCGTCGAACCGACGCCACAGTGCGGAGTCGAGCAGACCAGGGTGATTGGTGGCGGCAAGCAGGATACTCGGCCCCCGGTACTTATCAATCATTTGCAAGAAAGCCGTAACCACCCGCTTCATCTCGCCGTGCTCCGCCGTGTCGTCCCGAGCCCGCCCGAGAGCATCGAACTCGTCGAACAGCACGACGAAGCGTGTTTGGTCAGCGTACTCCAGCACACGACGGAGGTTGCTAGCGGTCTCTCCCAGGTATGAGGAAATAACCGCGTCCAAGCGCACCAGGACGAACGGCCAGCCAACCTCGGCCGCCAAGGCCTCTGCGCCGCTCGTCTTGCCACAACCCGGAGGTCCCTGAAACAGGATGCGCTGTCGTCGAGGCAGGCTATTGCGGTCTAGCTCGCTCCAATGCGCCACCTCACCGGCTAGGTCTCGTAGCAGATGCGCGGTCCGAGGAGGGACCACCAGTTCATCGAGCGTCCGCTCGGGTACCCGAACCTCAGCCAGTAGCCACTCATCCTCCCGGTCCTTCGGTGGATCAGGCAAGATAGTGAAGGCACCGGTATCGACCCCAGGACCGTTGGCAGACAACAGCCGCTGGAGGTCCCGGGCAAGCGCGAAGTGATGCTTGCCTTCTTCCTCCTCGATGATCTCCTGGGCGGCACGGCGGAAGGCCAGCTCGTCATGGGCGTGGAACGCCCGAAAGAGTTCCTTGAGCTGTCGACCGGCCACAGCCCAACCCTAGAGGATGCTGGACGCTCAGCACGTGAAGCAGGCCAGCCAGCCTGCATAGCTGCCGTGGTCGAGTCGGACCACGTGCTGGCAGAGCTTCGCTAGATCGAGGTCACCTGGGTCACACCGCCGCGCGGTATCCAGGCTGGCCAGTCAGCCGAGGTCGCGGACCCGAGGCAGCACCTGCTCGGCGTAGAACGCGAAGAACTCCTCCTGCTGCGGGCCGATCTGCGCGAAGTAGATCTCGTCGTACCCGGCGTCCAGGTAGGGCGTGATTGCGGCGAGGTGCCGGTCCACGTCGGGTCCGCACGCTATCGACGCGCCGATCATTTCCTCGGTGACCAGGGTGGCGGCCTGCGCGTAGTGGCTGGGCAGCGGCAGCTCTTGGTGGAGTGGGCCAGGCAGCCCGTCGTTCGGCCACAGCCGGTACGCGGTCTTGCGGCCAGCCTCCTCCGCGGGCGCCCAGCACACCTTCAAGGACGCCTGGGCCGGCTTGTCGCCGCCGCCACTGTCCCGGAACAGCCGCACCAGCCCGGCGTCCGGCATGGTGCTGACCACCCCGTCGCCGATCCGCCCGGCCAGCCTCGCCGCGGCCGGTCCGAGCGCCGAGACGTACACCGGCACCGACTGCTCCGGCAGGGTGTAGATCCGGGCGTTGTCGACCTGGTAGTACTGGCCGCGGTGGGTGACCAGGCCGCCCCGCCACAGCTCGCGCATCAGCTCGACGGCCTCCGCCAGCATCTCCTGCCGGATCGCGACCGGTGGCCACGCGTCGCCGAGGATGTGCTCGTTCAGCGCTTCGCCGCTGCCCACGCCGAGCACGAACCGCCCGCTGGTCAGCACCGCGCTGGTAGCTGCGGCTTGGGCGATAACTGCCGGGTGGATCCGTACGGTCGGGCAGGTTACCGCGGTGGCGATCGGCAACCGGGTCGCCTGCGACAGCGCGCCGATGACTGACCAGACGAATGCGCTGTGCCCCTGCTCGCCGTTCCACGGATGGTAGTGGTCGGAAATACACAAGGCGTCGAAGCCGGCCTGCTCAGCGAGCTTGGCCTGCCAGACCAGCTCGGTAGGGCCGTGTTCTTCGCTGGCGAGGAAGTAGCCGAGATGTACCACGCGCGGTCCCTCCTTGGCGTCACGATGGTCGTCCCCGATGAGCTTCTCGCGGCACCGACCGGCCGGGCCTTCGTCCGGCCGGTCGCCGTTGGTTTCCGAGCTGACTGCTGGGGAACGGTGAGGTGATGATGCGTGAAGTGTTGCTCGGAGCGGCCGCCGGCGCCGCTGGGACCACGGCTCTGAACGCGGCGACGTACCTGGACATGTCCTGGCGCGGTCGTTCGGCCAGCAGCGCGCCCGAGGAGAGCGTCATGCGCTTGACGGATGCCGTGCATGTATCGATCCCGGGTAGTGAGCAGACGCGGGAGAACCGGATCTCCGGGCTGGGCGCCCTCAGCGGCATTGCCACCGGCGTCGCTGCGGGGGCCGCCTATGGCCTGTCGCGTGCGCTGGGCCTGCGACCGCCGGTCTGGGCCGGCGCCCTACTGGCCGGTGCTGGGGCCATGGTCGGCTCGAACGCCGGGATGGTGGCGATGGGCGTCACCGAACCAGGCTCCTGGAGCGCGGCGGACTGGATCTCCGACCTACTGCCACATGTCGCGTACGGCGCTGTTACCGCAGCGACTTATGCGGCCACCGAGCGATAAAACGCTGATACTGCAAGCAGGTACCCGCAGATCACGCTGATGAATAGTTGCCGCTGAGGCAGCCGGTGACACTGCGGGACGCAGGCTGTGCCGATCCCGTGCTGACAGTGCGGCGAGCCGTACCTGATCTCAACCGTCCGGGGCGTCAGTTGTCCCGGCCGGGTTCGGGAAGGCTTGCCGGTGCCGGGGGTGGAACGGACCGGCTTCGGTGGGGTGGCCGCTGACGGCGCGGACGACGCCGGTGGCGACCTGGCGAAGCTTGAGGTTGCGATGCTGGGATGCGGTACGCAGGATCGCGAACGCCTCCTCGGGCCTACAGCGCTTCTCGGTCATGACCACGCCAATGGCTTGGTCGATGACCGATCGGGAGGCCAGTGCGCTCCGAAGGTCGTCACTGAGCTGATCTGGTCGGCCAGCCGGAACGCGATCGCGATGGCACCGGAAGCGTGTGCGGCGAAGGTCGTAGCGGACCGTTCGATCTCCGGGGTGAGGGACTGCGGCATGGCGAAGTACAGGTTCAGCGCGCCCACCGGTTGGCTGTCGGGACTGATCAACGGCATAGACAGTATCCCGCTGACCCCACTGGCCAGCGCCTGAGGACCAAACAGGGGCCACCGCTGATCTGCGGCCAGGTCGGGCACGTGGCGGAGTTGCCCGTCGGCCAGGGCGTCAAGGCACGGTCCCTGCCCGGTGGCGTACTGGATCTCATCCACCGCCACGGCAAAGTCGTCGCTGCTCGCCACCGTCAGCGGTCGGTGATCTGGTCGCAGTGTGATTCCACATGAGCAGTCCGTCGGCATCGCCTTGGCGGCCAGCTTGGACAGACGATGCAGGAACTCCTCCAGCCGATCGGTGGCCAGCAGCAGACCGTGCAGTTCAGTAAGCCAGCTCGCTCGCGCAGTTGCTGAGTGATGAGGCCGCGTCTCTCCGGAAGATCACCTTCGCTGGGATCACCGCTGACACGCCTGAGGATGCGCTGAGGATCGACGGCAACACTCTCAGTTTGACCGCCCAGGTCGCCGCTGCCTCCTGATCCCTGCTGATTCACCCGATCGCCGAGCCGTTCGAGTCGTACCAGTGGGAGTACTGCTGGGATATAGATAAGGGCAAGGTAGCGATCGGCGGTGTGGCGGATACCGTTCCCGAGTCGAGGCGACCGGGAAGGCTGCCGTACGGAATGCAGCGGCCACCCCAGCAAGATCGTGCGACTCATGCGACGCCGGAAGCATAGTGCACTTAGCCGTCGCTCACGCCCTCATGAGCGAGACGACAGGGATGGTGCGGGTGGTCTTGGCCTCGTGTCCGGCGAGGAACGGGTTGGTCTCCTTGAGCATGGTCCACAGCCGAGTCCGTTCCTCGCCCTCGGCCGGGGTGGCGACGGCGTCGTATGTTTCGCTGCCGATCTCCACGGTGACCCGGGGATCCGCCACCAGGTTGAGGTACCAGTCCGGATGCGTCGGCGCCCCGATGTTGGAGGCGATGACGAGCAACCGACCGCCGTCTCGGTGGAACATCATCGGCGTCGTACGACGCTGCCCACTCTTGCGCCCGACGGTCGTGAGCAGAACGAGGCGGTCACGTTGCATGCCCTCGATCTCGCCACCGGCCCGGAACTGTTCGATCACCGTACGGTTCATCTCTTTCATATCCAAAGGGGATCTCCTCGCCTACAGCCGAGTGGCTGGTAGTCCCAGAAGGGGCTCTATGCCGAATTGTTCCAGCCTGCCCCGGTGTCGAGCACACGGCAGGCAAGGACCCACAGTACGCACCGGCGTCAATGGTGAGGTCCTCGCGCTCGCGCTGCCCCACCTGTCGTACCCCGTAACCCACCTGTCGTCCGCCGTCCCCGCAACTGGTCACCTGTAGTTCCTGCTAAGCAACCACAGGTGACCAGTTGTGCTCGGTGACTGCCAGGACGTCAGCTTGCGAGCGGGCGCAGGCGTCCACGACCACGTGCGGGTGGAACGTGCCCCTTGGAGGCCTCGTCGCCGCGGCCAGTCAGCCGCTACACGACGTGCTGCCCGACTGAGCCTGTTCCATCGAGGACCAGCACCCGCATCAGGACCGCCTTTCAGCCCCGCCACCTGCTGGCGTACCGCTCTAGAGTCGTACGCCGTGAGCCGGTCAAGGGGTCAGTCAAGGTCGGACCCCACCTCCCCCCAGACGGGCCGGCCCGACGGTTGCTTTTCGGTACGACCCGCCGGTGAGCGCGTGTCGGCAAGCGACCGCCGGGTACGTGGGATCCGTGCATCGCAGCACCCGAAAACAAGCCACGGTGGAAACCTCGGGGAAGGAGCGCCAGATGGCTGCTGTGATTGAGTCGGTTGAGGTGGAAGTACCGATTCGGACCGCTTACGACCAGTGGACCCAGTTTGAATCGTTTCCGCACTTCATGGACGGCGTGGAGAACGTTGCCCAGGTCAGCGATACGATGACGCACTGGCGTATCACGATTGGCGGAGTGGCCCGGGAGTTTGACGCTGTCATTACCCAGCAGCATCCCGACCAAATGGTTGCCTGGAAGTCGGTGTCTGGTCCAACTCATGCCGGCCAGGTGACTTTTGAGAAGATTGACGCTGATCACACCCGGGTCACCGCGCAAATGCAGACCGATCCCGAAGGACTGGTGGAGAACCTGGCGGACAAGCTCGGCATACTTTCCCGGCGGACCAAGGCCGACCTGCAACGGTTCAAGGAGTTCATCGAAGGACGGGACACGGCGACCGGGGCCTGGCGCGGTGATATTCCGGGCGAGCTGCCTGGTGGCAACGCCGATCCTGGAGTCGGGTGAGGACGACCGTGCGGGCGGTACGGCCCGCTTGGCAGTGACGTTGATCACCGCTACCGCCAGGGGACGCTACAGAGGATGGGAACCCGACTGCCCGTTGTTCACCCTCGCTGGTATCGAATGACCGGTTGCAGGAGGGGCACGAGCGGGCGCCCTCCCCTTGGTCGCCAGCAGATTCGTCGTCAGGCCCAGTCGGAGACGGTTTCAGGAGCGCTAGCCTGGGAAGAAAAAATATGGAGGTGAGCAGCTATGGGTCTCATCCTGCTCGTGCTACTACTGGCGTTAATCCTCGGCGGAGCTGGCTTTGCCCTGCATGCCCTATGGTGGGTCGCGCTGATCGTGCTGGGGATCTGGCTGGCCGGGTTTCTGCTCCGGGCCGGTGAAGGCTCCCGTTGGTACCGCTGGTAAGCCCGGTCGGTACCCGTCAACGGCCGGTAACCTTCAGCGCGAGTACAGCGATGTCATCCCGGCAGTGGCCGGCGCAGTGCTCGAGCACCCGTCGCTCCAGCCTTTCTAGCAGGGCCGCCGCAGGTAGCCCGAAACCGGCGACTAGGCTCTCCGCGATTGCGTCATCGCCGATCCAGCAGCCGGCGGAGTCACGGGCGTCAAGCAGCCCGTCGGAGTACAGCACGAGGGTGTCGCCGAGCCGTAGGGTCAGTCGCTCGTGGCTCAGGGTTAGTTCGGGGAGCAGCCCGAGCGGCTGACCGCCGCCGCTGAGCTGGCGCAGCCGGCCAGTGCTGTCCAGCACGTACGGCGGGACATGGCCGGCGGTGACCAGATCGAGCTGTACCACGTCGTGCATCCAGCGCAGATGGCCGGCAACGCAGGTGACGTAGCGGGACTGGCGCTGAGCCCGCAGGGCGGTGTGCACTTGCTGGAGCACCACGGTCGGGTCGGCTTGGGTCAGGCTGAGCAGCCGGATCGCGGGCCGGACCAGGGCGGTGACCGCCGCGGCCGCCTCGCCCTTACCGCACACGTCGCCAAGCGCGAAGCCCCAACCGCCGGGGCTGGCAAACACGTCGTAGAAGTCGCCGCCGACGTCCACCTCCTCAGCGGCGGTCAAATAGATCGCGGCGCTATCGATACCCGGCAGCGTTGGCAGCCGATCGGGGCGCAGGCTGCCGGCCAGCACCTCGACGATCTCCTCGCGCCGGTGCACTTGGTACTGCCGGCGCAGCGCGAGCGCTAGCTGCACGCCGGCTTCCTCGACCAGCGCCAGCTCAACCATCGTGAACGGCGGGTTGCAGGCCCGTCGCAGCAGGGTGAGCACCCCCAAGGTACGGTCGTCGGCCCGCAGCGGCACGGCGAGCACCGACGACGCCTCGGTGGCCAACAGCAGCGGTCGCTCGTCAGCCAGCCAGCCGAGTATTCCTAGGTCATCGACCCGGCTATGCAGGACCACGCGTCCGGAGTCGACCACTTCCCGGAACAGCGACCCGGGCAGGGCGCCGTACAGCTCCCGGGCGTCTTCTTCAGTCTCTGTTGACGGTACGTCGGTGCCCGCAGCAGGCCCGGCTGACCCAGCCGAGCCGAGGGCAACAATGCGGTCCACCGACTCCTCGCCGAGCAGGTCGACTAACACCCAGTCGGCCGGCACGCCGAGTAGCAGTCGCGCGGCCCGTCGCAGCAGGATCGATACCGGCAGGGGCGCGTCCTCCGACCCGGCTCCGAGCAGCAGCCGGCCCAGGGCGGCGAGCAGCTCCCAGCGGCGACTCGCCGCAAACAGGTCGGGCGACTCCTCGCACTCGGCGGGGTACGACGCGGTGGCCGTGGGATCGGGTACGGTGGCGCCGCTTGGCCAGCCGATGGCCAGCAGCGCGTCGCTGGCGAGGCCGGGTACGGTGAGCCGAGTTAAGCTCAGCGATACTCCGACCAGCCCGCTGCCGCCAGCCAGCCGGCAGTTAACCGGCCGCATTTGATCACCTCGGCCAGCGGCAACGAGGTGGGAATGCAGCGCTGCCCGGCAGCTTGGTTCGATGAACGCGGTCAGCGGCTTGCCGGTGAAGGAGCCCGGCGGCACGTCGAAGTGCACTGCAGCGGCCCGGTTGACGCGGTGCACGACACCGTTGACTTCAAGGATCAGCATCGGCACCGGCGCGTCGAGGAAGGCCTGCCGCAGCATCGCCTGCTCCTGCGCGGCGCGTGGGCCGCCAGCGGGCGATGCGGCGGCCTCGCTCTGGTCGGCGTTGCGCAATGCCTTGGCGGCAAAATCCAGTTCGATGAGCGCAGCGCTCAGGATGGCGGCCACGTCGGCTTGACCGCTGTCGCGGGCCTGCCGGAGGGTCGCGATCCGCTGCTCGAACTCCGCTAGCTCCCGGCTGGACCGACCACCTTCGGCAGAAGACACCGGCACCCCCTGCAGCTCACAACGCGACCTCAGAGGCTACTCAGCCCCTGATTCTGGCCGATCACCGCCTGGTGAATCCTCGGCTGCGTGATCGGTGCCAAGGGGTGGTCAGCAGGGCACAAGTCTAGCCCCCGGCCGTACCGGAATCGGCGAGCTGGCCGAGCAGAGCATCGAACCGGGCGGCATTCTCAAACGCGGCGGCGCCATGGCTGACCAGGACAGCCAACGTGCCAAGCGCGGCCGGACTGAAGGTCTGCGCGCGCAGCCCGTACGCCGTGAGCGTGAGCGGCTGGCCGGCGGCACCGCCGACCAGGGTGAGCTGGCTGCGGATCCCGCGGCGGATCGCCGCCGCCCGGTAGCGGGGCCAGCCGTCGCCGACCAGCAGGTCGCCAACCACGGTCGGCCGCGCTTCGTCGATTGCGGTCAGCACCGGGCCCTCGCCGTACCAGCCGTGATGTTCGATCAGCCAGCCAAGGTCGGGATGAGTCGCCGCGGTCAGCTCGGGTTGCCGGCGTAACCATAACGTCGCAGTCGCGCCGCGGCAGTCGGGGAAGACCAGCAGCGCGGTCTCAGCCAGGCGGTGCAGGCATTCGGCGGGTCGGCTGCCCAGCCGGACGAGTTCGACCAGCTCGGCTGCGGCGCGTGGGGTAAACATTGCACGTCCTCGGTCCCTGTCCTGGTATCCCATTCCGGCCAGCCATCGGTGTTCCCCGTACCCGTCCAGGACGGTTTTGTCATCGTGCACCCCTGGGTATCGGATCGGCTATGGCTGTCCGGCTCCTCCTGTTACGAGCGCTCGGCCTCGGCGACTTCCTGACTGGGGTGCCGGCATACCGGGGGCTGCGCCGCGCGTACCCCGCGCACGAGATCGTGCTGGCCGCGCCCCAGGCGCTGCGCCCGCTGGTTCCATTCACCGGCGCGCTGGACCGGCTGCTGCCCACCGGGGAACTCGACCCGGTGCCGTGGTCGGGACCGCCGCCCGAGCTGGCGGTGAACCTGCATGGCCGCGGACCGGAGAGCCATCGGCTGCTGCTGCCGTTGGGGGCGCACCGGCTGGTCGGCTTCGCTCGCGCGGACATACCGGACTTTGTCGGACCGGTCTGGTGGAACGGGGAGCATGAGGTGCTGCGCTGGTGCCGGCTGCTCGCCGACGTCGGGGTGCCGTGCGACCCGATGGATCTGCGGCTCGCGCCGCCGCGGGTCTGCACCCCGGTCCGCGGTGCGGTGGTACTGCACCCTGGGGCGGCGGCGCCGGCCCGCCGCTGGCCGCTCGGACGGTTCGCTGCGGTGGCGCGGACGCTGGCTCGGCGCGGTCGCCACGTGGTCATCACCGGCGGGCCGGCCGAATACCACCTGGCCACCGAACTGGCTGCGGCCGCTGGGCTGCCGCCGGCGGCGGTGCTGGCCGGGCGGACCGACCTTGGCCGGTTGGCCGCGGTGGTGGCCGGCGCGGACTTGGTGGTCTGCGGAGACACCGGAGTTGCACATTTGGCCACCGCGTACGGTACGCCGTCGGTGCTCCTGTTCGGACCGACATCGCCGGCCGAGTGGGGACCGCTGGGTAACCTGGACCGGCACGCGGTGCTCTGGACCGGTCTGCCTGGCGACCCGCACGGCGACCGGCCCGACGCGGGGCTCGCCCAGATCAGCGTGGCCGACGTGCTGGCCGCGGCCGACCGGGTCGCGGGAGGTGGCGGGTAAGCGGTGCTCGTTACTTCTGCCGCGCCTTGGCGGTTTCCCGCTGGTTCGCCTTGTTGATCGCCTCGGCTAGCTCCGCCTTGGTCATCCGGGACCGGCCACGTACGTTGAGTCGCTTCGCTTTGTCGAGCAACTCCTGCTTGGTGCTGCCCTCGAAGTCCACCCCGCCATAGGTCTTGCCGCCACGCTGTGAGCCGGATTTGGTGTCTTTCTTGGCTTGTGGGTCAGATAGACCCTTATGGTCCTTGGCCTCCCAGTGGTCGCCCACCTTCTCAAAGGAGTGCTTCACCGCAGCGAACGCGGTACGGTGTGCCCGCTCTCCCTCGCCGTAGGTCTGCACTGCCGAGTCGTGCGCCTTGCTCCAGGTCTCCTCAGCCTTCTTGGGCGATCGCTTCAGCGTCGACGGCACATCGTCGCCGGTGGTGTCTTGCGGCATCGCTCCTCCTGATCATCCTGTCCCGCCCGCTTCAGGCGATGGATGCCCTGGTTCTTGCCCAATGCGAGGGCGCCCATGCGTTCAGCGCAGGTCAGGATGATCAATTATCGGCAGTGTGTCGGCTCAGGTGGGGTATACAGTGTCGTGGTCCCAGACGAGCACGGCGCTGCTGACGGGGGCGACCGGTGAGCTGGGGTTGAGGCCGGTGACTGTGATCGTGTAGGCGCCGGGGGTGAGTCCGTCGACGGTGGTGGTGATCACGCCGTTGGTGGTTCGTGGGAGGCGACTGTCGATCAGATGGTCGGTCTCGTCGGTGACGGTGATACGGATGGCGTGTCGGACACCGTCGGGCAGGGTGATCTGTACGGGGAGTGTTTCGCCGGCGAGGATGAGTTCGGGCGTGCTGACCTGCGGATCGATGGTGTTGTTAGCGCGGGGGATGACGGGTGTAGCGGTGAGAATGCCTTCGATTTCGTCCAGGACTGCTGTGTTGCGTTGTAGATTGCCGTGTTTGTCGGTGATGCGGCGCAAGATATTGCTGTCCAGCGGTAGGCCGGCAGCAGCGGCGCCCGGGAGTGGCACGGTGGCGTCACCGAAGAGGTCGTCGCCACGGTAAGTGTTGAGTAGGGTCACCCGGCCGGCGGTGAGCTGGGCGGTGGTGGGAGTGGGCTGGCGGTGGCCGAGGATGGCGTGGGTCATGGAGCGGGTGTCTGGTCGGCGGGTCTCGGCGTCGGCGAGGTCGGTGTGGAACCGCATCGCGTCGGCGATGTGCTCGGTGCCGAGTTCAGGGATGGCTGTTTCGATGGTGGTGGCCAGCTCGTCGCCGTGTCCGATGCAGGCGTAAGCGGGCAGCAGTTGGTGCATGGCCGGCAGGCTTCGGGCGAAGGTGGTGAGGTGGATCGCCATCGGACCGATGCCGGGGTGGACGCCGTTGACGAGTTGTTCGAGGGCTTTGACGGCACCGCGGTAAGGAGTGCCGAGGGTGATTAGTTTGCGGGTGTGGCCGGCGCCACCGCAATGTTCGAGGTACCAGCGGGCGACGAGGCCGCCCATGGAATGGCAGACGAAGACGAGCTGCGCCTCGGCGTAGGCACCGCCTTGGGCCCGCCACCGGTCGAGTGCGGGTTCGACCTTGGTCGCAAGCCAGCGTGCGGTGTAGCGGTTGGACAGCCGCCAGTCATAGGGCACTGGGAGCAGGTTGCCGGGTGGCGCGTCGGGGTGGTCGGCGGTGTGGTAGCCCCAGGCCGCGGAGGCGGTGCAGGAGCCGGTCGTAGCCTTTGAGGGGGGCCCAGATGCCGGGCAAGACGTGCAGGTCAGGCATCAGCGCGACCGGTTCGACGCCGTCGCCGGGGTGGTCGTCGCCGATGCCGTCGGGCAATTGGAGTTGCCTGATGGACCGGCCGAAGGTGCCGATGGCGTGTAGCACCGCGCCGGCTGAGGGTGCCCAGACGAGGCTGCCGTGTTGGGCCAGGGTGCTGCCCATGATCCCGGGGAGCACGACGACGAGGTCCGCGGGCGGTGTCACTGATTGGCTCCAGCGGCGTCGGCCGGCGGCGCGGTCAGCGATGGGATGAGGCTGAGCACCGCGGGATGTGTCCGGCCGATGGTAGCCAGGTCGTTGATCCACGCCGCGGTGCGCGCCGGATCGAGTCGCCGCGCCTCGGCCAGCGTGGCGAGCGCCACCTCGTTCTCGGTGTCGTGAAGCTGCTCGGATACGGCGAGGTAGAACGCGGCGATGGCCCCTTCGGTCGGGGTTGTCGCTGCGGTGTAGGCGATCAGCGCGGTTGGTTGCAGGGCCGCCGGGTCGGGCCGTACGGCTAGGCGGTGGAGCAGTCCGGAAAACCTGTTTGGGTGCTCGAGCGCGTCCAGCGCCGGTTCGTGCTCGCCGAGACGAGCCAGCCACAGCAGCGCGGCGGCGCGCGGCGTGACACCGGTGTCGTCCTCCGAACTCCACTGGTCGATCATTGAGCCGACGAGGTCGCTGAGCAGGTCCTCGCGGCGGTCGGCCAGCAGCGCGCGCTGGGTGGCCGGCTCGGCGTGGATGAAGTCGGCGGCGAGGATCCTGAGCAGCAGCGGTCGGTACGCGCCCTCCACCCCACCGGTACGAGCGGCCGCGAGTAGTCCGCGGTACCGCTGGGCGTCGTCCTCGCCGATGGGGAGGAGAGCCTCCTCGACGGCAAGGCCGGCGGCGGCTTCGAGGAGCTCGGGGTGGCGGGTGAGGTGGTCACGTTCCTCGGGGTACGTGCTGGTGGTGATCCAGCCGCCAGCGGTCGCCAGCAGCTCCGGGTCGACGGCAAGCCAGCGGGGCGGTTCTGCCGAGGTGAGACGGCTCCACTCGGCGTCGAAGGCGGCCTGATCTGCCTCGCGATGGCGCCGAGCCTCCTCGTGCAGGGCTGCGATCAAGTCACGGTCGCTCTCAGCCAGTCGCAGGGCCGTTGCAAGCCACGAGACGGCATCCAGGAGCCCTGCCGCGGCTGCTTGTGATCGAGCCATCAGCAGATACGCAGCCGCGGAGGAGTCCATGTCTACCAAGACCGACCACCAAACACCGTCGGTGCGCAGCGGTTGGCCGAGTTCGCTGTAGCGGTTGCCGAGGTTGTTCAGCGCCATGGCGAGGTTGGGGAGGTAGGCGGGGTTGTCGGCGGCCAGTTCCCGGTAGATGGTGGCGGCTTGTTCGGTGGGGGCTAGGGCGTCGTGGCGGCGGCCGAGTTCGCTGTAGCGGTTGCCGAGGTTGTTCAGCGCCATGGCGAGGTTGGGGAGGTAGGCGGGGTTGTCGGCGGCCAGTTCCCGGTAGATGGTGGCGGCTTGTTCGGTGGGGGCTAGGGCGTCGTGGCGGCGGCCGAGTTCGCTGTAGCGGTTGCCGAGGTTGTTCAGCGCCATGGCGAGGTTGGGGAGGTAGGCGGGGTTGTCGGCGGCCAGTTCCGGGTAGATGGTGGCGGCTTGTTCGGTGGGGGCCAACGCCTCGCGATGGCGACCCCACCAGCGGAAGGTCTCGGCAATCTCCACGTCGGTGAGGCCAACGTCGGGACGCAGGGCCGAATCGGCGGCAGCAAGCAGGCGAAGGCGGGAAACCCGTGACCATCCGGCCGCCACGACGTGACGCCAGGCATACCGCCACAAGTACGCCGGCGCCACTGCGGGTATGCCTGCATCGAGGAGTGCGTGGTACCGGTCGAGCAGCGCTGAGGTGACCGGCAGCGCGGTCGGGTCGAACGGCTGTTCGACGCTCGCGCGGTACGGCGGGCGGAGTTGGTCGGCGAGGCTCTGATGGGTCACCCGGTACACTGCAACACCGTCCTCGCCGTCTTGGACGACGTACCGCCCCAGCCGGTCAAGGACCCACGTCACATCGTCCGGATCCAGCACCCTCTCGGCGGGCAGCGTGGCATTGGCGATAGTCAGCCACTCCTCCTCCGGCAGACCGGCGCCGTACCCCCAGGTCAAGGCCGTCAGCAGGTGTCGGGCCAGCCGGGCCGCAGACCAGCCGGCCGGCACAGCCCGGCGCGCGAGTGGCTGGGTGCCAGCCAGGTCGCGCTCGAACGCGGCCTCCATGGAGTTACTGACCGTGTCCTGCCAGCCCTCGACCGTGGTGTCGATGGGCTCGGTGCGGAGCTGGTCGGTGACCACGCGGGCCAGCAGGAACGGCCGGCTGCCGGTCACCGCTGCCGCCCCGGCCAGGTACCCCGCGATCAGGTCGGCGTCCATCCGCGGGTCCACCGTGGCCAGCCGCGCTGCGACGTAGTCCCGCAGATCGGCTTGGCCCCGGTGCAGAGCGGCCGCCTCATCCAGGTCCAGCACTTGGCCGTGCTGGGCGAGGGTGGCCACCAGGGTCGGCTGGCCGTCGTCGCGACGCAGCTCGCGGGTGGACACGATCACCACCGCGTACGGGGCCAGCCGGACCAGCAGCTCCTCGGCGATGCCGAACGCCTGCCCTCGGGCTTCGTCCAAGCCGTCTATGACCAGCACCGGCGGTCCGCCACCCTCCTCGACCGCCTGCTGCACCTGGCCCAGTAACTGGTTGGCGTTGCAGCGACCTTCCTGCGGTGGCACCAGGGCGCGGCGGACCAACTGCTCGCCGAGTAGATCCGCGAGCCGGTCGGCGGTCAGCCCGCGGGCGTGGGCATGCGCGTGGACCGACCCTTCGCCGGGATCGTGGTGGGCCCACCGGTGCCCGTCACCCAGCAGCCGTCCCCGCTCGTCGGGGTTGGCCATGCTGACCACCCGGCCGATGATTGCCGACTTGCCGGTGCCCGCCGAGCCGGTCACGACGTAGACGCCCGGTTCCCGGCCGCGTATCCAGGACACGACTAGGTCCACCTCTGTCATCCGGCCGGTGAACCACGACCGCTCCGCCAGGGATGCTCCGCTTCGGGCTGCCTGCAGCAGGTGCTCCACCACCTGCTCCGGTGCGCCCGCGTCGTACCGCGGGTTCGGGAACATCCACCACGCACAGCCGTCCCGCCGGAACTGTGGACGTTGCAGGTCGCTGTCCCAGTCCGCCAGCAGGGCGTTACCGAGATCGTCACCGGTGACGTACGCGTGGTGCCGTGACCACGCCCGTACCCGCAACTCCGGCGTCTTCGGGCCGTCGGCCAGCAGGGATCGCAGCCGCGCGCCGAACAGCCCGTCCTTCGCGGTCTCTTCGCCAGAACACGACGCCAACACCCCGACGTAGGTGTGCGGGGCGTCCGGCGGGTACGCCTGCAGGACACTGGCCGCGACGTCGCTGGCCGAGCCGACGTCCCGTCCCGCGAAGCAGGCGCCCACGATCACGAACATCTGCCCCGCCCCAGCCGCCGCGGACCGAAGCGCGAGATCCCGCAGCGGCGTCCCGCTGCTGGGGTGCGCCACGCTGTCGGCCGCGCGCAACATGACGACACCGCCGTACTCGACACCGTGGCCGCTCCACAGCACGACAAGGCAGCCGCCCGGGACGGTGTCGATGAGTGCCTGGAACTCACCATCCACGGCAGCCTTCGTCGGATTGAGCAGCGGCTCGCCGGCATAGCCGGCGCCGAGCAGCGCACGCAGTCCTTTGGCATCCTGCACTGCATGCGGCAACTCCCGGTGCGCCGGATCTGCGTACGTACCGACACCGATACCGACGAACCGCCCACTGATCATCCGCAGCCATCCCCCGCCACCAAACGCAGAGTCGTCCACACCTCACGTGCCCACCCGAGCGCTTATCGTCCGTGCCACCCCAAATCGTGGCAGAGGGCACCTGCGTCTGGCCGGTGGAGCAGCGAAACTGTCCACAAGGGAAGTTGGCGGCCCGCCGACCAACACTAGGGCCGCCAAGAGTGAGTATTGCAACACTCCGGGGTGCAGCGAGGTGGCTGGGTCCATGGGAAACTAGGTGGCCGTGACCAAAAGCATGACCCTCCTCACGGTTCCGGAGGTGGCTGAGCAGCTTGGTCTGCCGGCCAACCGGGTACACAACTTGCTGCGTGATCATGAGCTGGCCGCAGTGCGGGACGATGGGGGCAGGCGCCGCGTCCCGGCCGACTTCCTGCTTATCGGGCCGGACGGCAGCGCCGAGATCATCAAGGGCCTATCCGGGGTGCTGACGTTGCTGTCTGATGCCCGCTACACCGACGACGAGGCGATCGACTGGCTGTTCACCCCGGATGAGTCGCTGCCTGGTACACCGGTCGAGGCGATCCGAGCCGGCCGGGGGACCGAGGTCCGCAGACGCGCCCAGGCGCTTGGATTCTGACGATCGAGCGGTTGGGGACAGACCGGCTGCGGGCGCGGTTGCGTACCGCGCGGCTGTACTTGTGCACCGATGCCCGGCAGCGGCAGGGCGACCTGGTGGAGTTCCTGGACGCGGCGCTGGCCGGCGGGGTGGACATCGTGCAGCTCCGGCACAAGGGGCTGGAGGCCCGCCAGGAGATCGGCTACGCCGAGCTGGTCGCCGCGGCGGCATCCCGGCACGGTGCGCTGTGGTCGGTCAACGACCGGGCCGACCTGGCCGCCGCCACCGGGGCCGACGTACTGCATGTGGGCCAGGACGACCTGCCGGTGTCGGTGGTCCGGCGACTCCTCGGGCCCGGTCCGCTGGTCGGGCTGTCCACCCACGATCGGTCGCAGGTCGACGGTGCGCTGGCTGCGGGAGGTGCTGCGGGCGGTGTCGACTACTTCTGCGTCGGACCGTGCTGGCCGACGCCGACCAAGCCGGGCCGGCCGGCGCCTGGGCTGGACCTGGTCCGGTACGCGGCCCGGCTGGCTCCACCGGGCGACCCGGGGGCGCGGACGTGGTTTGCCATTGGCGGCATCGACCTGGTCCGGCTGCCGGAGCTGCTGGCTGCCGGGGCGCGCCGGGTGGTGGTGGTCCGGGCGATCACCGAGGCGGCCGACCCATACGCTGCTGCCGCTGAGCTGCGGGATCGGCTGGCGGCGGCCGTCGACGGCGACTCCGGCGACGCTGACTGTGCTGGTCAGGACCGCCCATGCGGCACTTGACCTACTTGGCCGTGCTGGCCGGTTGCTTGCTCGGCACCGGGTGGCTGGAGATCTGGCCCGGTACCCGGGTGTACCGCCGGATTGGTCGGCTGGCTCGAGCGTTGCTCCCGACCTTTTTCCTCTTCACCGGATGGGACCTCTACGCGATATCAAGACATTACTGGCGGTACGACCCGGCGCAGACCGTCGGACTAGTGCTACCAGGCGGGCTCCCGGTCGAAGAAGTGCTGTTCTTCCTGGTGGTACCCACCTGCGCGGTCTTCGCCCTGGAGGCGGTCCGCCGGGTGACCGGCTGGCCGGCTGGTGATGAGTCGCCGGCAGGGTCGCCAAGTGCGGGATCGCCGGACCAGGCGGCCCGATGACGTACACCATGCTGGCAGTCGCCGGGGTAACCGGCGCGCTGGGAGTTGACCTGGTCGTGCTGCGTACCGCTCTGGTCCGGCGCCGGGTGTTCTGGCTGACGTACCTGATCGTGCTGGGCTTCCAGTTGCTGGTCAACGGCATCCTCGCCGGCCAGGGCGTGGTCCGGTACGACGAGCGGGCGGTCATCGGCTGGCGGGTCGGTCGCGCCCCAGTAGAGGATCTGCTGTTCGGGTTCGCGCTGATCTTGCTTAGCCAGGCGAGCTGGATCTGGCTGGGTCGGCGGACCGGTCGCTTTGCGCGGCCTGGCCGGCCAGCGTGGGCTGCTCGCCCAGCACCAGGTAGGTGGCCATCCCGGCGGCCAGCGCGGAGATGATCACTGGAGTCCAGTTCAGCAGCAAGGCCGCGCCCTGCGGTGCGACCAGCAGCAGCAGCGCGATACTCAGCCAGGCCAGCCCGGCCACTGCCCGGCGCGACAGCGGGGTCGCGGCCAGCAGCGCCATCGGCCACATCAGGTACCACGGCTGCACCACCGGGCCGAGCATGACCAGCGCGAACATGGTCAGCCCCAGCGCCCGGACCGGGTCGAGCCGGTGGTGCGCGCGCAGCCACAGGTAGCCGGCCAGCAGCGCGGTGACGGCTTGGCCGGCCAGCCGGAACGTGCCGATCAGCGGGTTGTCCGGGTCCACAATGCGCGGTACGCCGCGCACGATGTTCACGCCCATCGCCAGCCCGGTCGGGATGGACAAGAAGTTCACCAGCTCGCCGGGGGTGTTCAGCAACCGGACCCAGCCGATCCCGAGCCCGGTGGCCAGGGTGGCCAGGACGAAGGTCAGCACCGCGACCGTGCCCACCTTGGCGGTCGCGGTCAGCCAGCGGCGTTGCCCGCTGATGCGGGCTGCCCAGATCGGCGCCAGGAAGCCGACCGCGAACAGCGCTGGCGCCTTGACCAGTACCGCCAGCGTGCACAGCACCACGGCCACGGCGAGCCGGCGCTCGCCGTGCGGGGTCTGCGGGGTCACCTCTACCGCGATGGTAAGGCCAGTCACCATCAGACCGACCATCAGCGCGTCGTTGTGCCCACCGGCCACGAAGTGGATCAGTAGCAGCGGGTTGATCAGGCTCAGCCAGACCGCCCACCGCGGGTCGGCGCCGCACGCGGTGGCCAGCCGAGGGAGGTACCGCGCGGTGAGCAGCACCCCGCCGACCGCGGCCAGCCGCATGCACAGCACGGTCAGCACCACGTGGTCCCGGGTGATGATCGCGACCAGCCGGCCGATGGTCAGCCACAGCGGCCCATACGGCGCCGGGGTGTCCACCCACAGGTGCTCGACCTCGTCCAGGAACGGGCCGGGCAGCGACACCGGTCCGTCGGCGTACGGGTTCAGCCCGGCGTGCACGATCTGGGCCTGCGCCGCGTAGCTGTACAGGTCTCGGCTGAACAGCGGGACTGCCACCAGCAGCGGCGCTCCCCACACCATCCCGATCCGGATCAGCTCCGGTACGCCGAGGGTGCCGGTCGGCCCCTCGACCGCGGCCTCCTCGACCGCGGCTCGGACCGCCTGACCGAGGTACAGCCAGGCCAGCCCGAGGGTGGCAGCACCCAGGTACGCCAAGGCCAGCGCCACGGTCGGCCCACCGCCGCGGCGCAGCGCGGACAGTACCGGGATCTGGGCCACCGGGTCGTACACCGGCAGCGCGCCAGCACCCAGCGAGCCGAGCAGCAGCATCATCGAACCGGCCAGCCCAGCCCGGCGGATGACCCGCAGGCTCGGCCCGGTTCGTCGCCGCGGCGCCGCCCGGTACGGTCCGGATCGGGTCCGAAGGACGGTCACGCTTTCATCGCGGCGGCCAGCCGGGCCCGTAGTCGACCGGCGATGAGCTGCTCGGCGAGCATTGCCGCCATCGCGACCAGCGCACCCACGCAGATCGCCTCGACGATGCTGCTCGGCTCCAGCGGTCCGCCGTGCGGCATCAGCACCATGGCCAGCACCGCGGAGCCGCCGGTCACCAGCGAGCGCACCCCGCTGTCTTGGCTGGCCGCGGCTAGCGGCACAAAGCCCCACAGCAGGTACCACGGCTGGACCACCGGGCCGAGCGCCACCACCGCGATCAGGCTCATCCCGATCGCCGGGACCGGGCCGATCCGGCGGGCCCGCACCAGCAGCACCGTACAGATCACCAGCGCGACCAGCCCGCCGGCGCCACGCCACGCCGCGATCGCTCCGTCGGTGTGCTCGCCGGCCCCGAACCAGGACGCCGCCAGCCCGGTGAACTGGCCCATCGTGGTGGTCAGGGACAGCCAGTTGCGGACCTGCCCCGGGGTCTGCAACGCGGCGATCCAGCCGTACCCCAGACCGCAGGCCGCGCTGACCACGGCGACCGTACCGGCCGCAGCCGCCCCGGTCAGCAGCGCGGCCCGCAGGTAGCGCAACCGGCCGCGAAGCTGCTCCGACCACATCGGTACGCAAAACGCCAGCGCCAATGCAGCCGGCGCCTTGATCAGCAGTGCCAGCGCGCATACCGCCACCCCGACTGCCGGTAGGCCGTCCAGCACCAGGGTCAGCCCGGCGACCAGCAGGCCGATCAGCAGCGCGTCGTTGTGCCCGCCGGCCACTAGGTGCACCAGCACCAGCGGGTTGAGTACGCCCAGCCACAGCGCGGAGTTCGGGTCCACGCCGAGGTGCTCGGCCAGCCGGGGCACGTACACCACCATCAGCAGCACCCCGAGCACCGCCAGCAGTCGCAGCCCGAACACCGCGGGCGCGGTCCGCTCGCCGGTGATCCCGATCACCCGGGCCGCCAGCATGAGGAACACCGGGCCGTAAGGCGCCGGGGTGTTCTGCCACATCTCATCGACGTTGCCGGCCAGTGGGCTGTCCAGCGCGGCGGGGCCGTGCTGGTAGGGGTTGATGCCGTGCAGCACCATGGCGCCCTGCGCGGCGTAGCTGTAGAGGTCCTTGCTGAACAGCGGCGGGGTGACCAGCAGCGGCGCGCCCCACTGCACCAGGGTGGTCAGCAACTCCCGCCGGGTCGGGCCGCCGGGAGTGCCGATCAACCGGCCCAGCCGGATCCAGGCGACCACCACCAGGACCAACCCGCCGTACGCCCCGATGGTCGCCAGGTGGGTCATCGCGACCACCCGGGAGATCAGGAAGTCCTTCGGGTGCTCGGGGTACGCGCCGCCCAGCACGCCGCCGGCCGCCAGCAGCAAGGCGCCGAACATGCCCAGGGCGCGATGCCGGGCCAAGTCGCCGGTTACCCGGGCCGGCTGGCTGGGTTGCTGGAGTCGAGCCCGCCGCCAACCCGCGACGGCCGATCGTGCCCTCATTGGCCGGTGATCCGCTGCGCCGCCAGCCGACCGGAGATCAGCACCATCGGCACCCCCACCCCGGGCTGGGTGCCCGAACCACAGAACACAACGTTGTCCACTCCCGGTGCCAGGTTGGCCGGCCGGAACGGTCCGGTCTGCCACAGCGTGTGCGCGGCGGCAAACGGCGAACCCTGGGCGAGGCCCGTCGCCGCCCAGTCAAGCGGCGTGACAATGCGCTCAACCTCGATGGATGCACCGAGATCGAGGTACCCGCGGCCTTCCAACAAAGACACGATCGCGTCACGGTACCGGTTCCCCTCAACCCGCCAGTCAACGGGCGCGCCAAGATGAGGCACCGGAACCAAGACGTAATACACCTGCCGGTCAGGGGGTGCGAGGGTCGGATCGCTCCGTGTCGGATTGGTCACCAGCAGTGATGGATCCGTCATGCATTGGTGCTGCTCGATCAGCTCGTTAAACGCCGATCGCCAGGTTCGTCCAAAGTGTACGTTGTGATGCGCGATGTCGTGGTAGGTCACCCGAGAGCCGACATGCAGCAGGAAGCAGCTCGGCGAGTAGCGCAGCCGGGCCAGCCGGCGGGGCGCCAGTCTGGCCGGCAGCAGCTCGCGGTAGGCGACCGGCAGGTCAGGGTTGAGCACCACCACGTCGGCCGGCACCCGGCGGCCGTCCGCGGTATGCACCGCGATGGCCCGGCCGGCGCGGATCTCCACCTGGGTCACCGTGACGCCGTACTCCAGCCGTACGCCATGCCGCGCCCCCACGCCGGCCAGCGCTTGGGGCACTGCGTGCATCCCGCCGCGCGGGAAGTAGACCCCGCCAACGCAGTCCAGGTAGGAGATCACGGCGTACAGCGCCCGGGCCTGGTACGGCGACAGCCCGGCGTACAGCGCCTGGAAGGAGAGGATCCGGCGCAGCCGGGGGTCGGTGACGTACCGGGCCACCCGGGGGGCTAGCGCGCCGAAGCCGCCCAGCGCGACCAGCCGCAGCAGCGCCGGGCCGAGCAGGTCCAGCGGCGAGTCGAAGTTGCAGGCGATGAAGTTCGGCAGCTCCAGCGTGTACAGCCGCTGCGCGTAGGCCACGAACCGGCGGTAGCCGGCCGCTTCCCGGGGACCGCAGACTCGGGCAATCTGGTCGGCCATCTGCTCGAGGTTGGCGTACACGTCAAGGATCGAGCCGTCGGGGAAGTGCGCCCGGTAGGCCGGGTCGAGCCGGCGCAGATCCAGCCAGTCGGTCAGCCGCTCGCCGAGCGCGGCCAGCGGCTCGGCGATCAGCTCGGGCATGGTCAGCACGGTCGGGCCGGTGTCGAAGTGGTACCCCTCGATGGTCAGCCGGCCGGCCCGGCCGCCGGGCTGCGGCTCCCGCTCCAGCACGGTCACCTGCCGGCCGGCCGCGGCCAGGTGCAGGGCGCAGGCCAACCCGGCCAGGCCGGCGCCGACAATCACCACCTGGTCGGTACGGCCGCGCACCGTCCGCATCACCCGCCCCGTACCCAGCACCCGCTCCGGGCGGTGCGGTCGGGGGGCAGCGCGGTCATCCGGCTGAGTATCGCGCGCCGGTCCGCAGGCCGGCCACTACTCTGACCTCATGCGGATGACGGTACGGGACCGGCTGGCATCGGGCCGGCCGTGCTTTTCTTTCGAGTTCTTCCCGCCGAAGACCGACGAGGACCAACTGGTCTTGTGGCGCACGATCCGCGAGTTGGAGTCGCTGCAGCCCTCGTTCGTCTCGGTGACCTACGGCGCCGGCGGCTCGACCCGGGAACGCACCGTCGAGGTGACTGAGCGAATCGCCACCCAGACCACCTTGCTGCCGGTAGCGCACCTGACCGCGGTCAACCACTCGGTCCGCGAGCTGCGGCACCTGATCGGGCAGTTTGCCGCGGCCGGGGTGCGCAACATCCTGGCGCTGCGCGGCGACCCGCCCGGTGACCCGATGGGGGAGTGGCAGCAGCACCCGGAGGGGTTGGCCTACGCCGAGGACCTGGTCCGGCTGGTCCGGGTCAGCGGCGACTTCTGCGTCGGGGTCGCGGCCTTCCCGTACAAGCACCCGCGGTCGGCCGATGTGCAGACCGACACCCAGTATTTCGTGGCCAAGTGCCGGGCCGGCGCCGATTATGCGATCACTCAGATGTTCTTCCGGCCGGATGACTACCTGCGGCTGCGTGACCGGGTGGCCGCCACCGGCTGCCAGACCCCGATCATCCCGGGCATCATGCCAGTGACCCGGCTAAGCACCATCCAGCGCTCCGAGCAGTTGTCCGGGGCGCCATTCCCGGCCGAGCTGGCCGCCGAGTTCGAGGCGGTCGGCGACGATCCGAAGGCGGTCCGCCGGCTCGGCATCCTGCAGGCCAGCCGGCTGTGCGAGCGGCTGCTGGCCGAAGGCGCGCCGGGCATCCACTTCATCACCTTCAACCGGTCCACTGCGACTCGGGAGGTGTGGGCCAACCTCGCGCTGTCCGCCCGGGCCTGAGCCGGTTGCCGGTTTCGTGCGGCGGTGGTCGGCGTTGCATGGTGGCGTGGTGCCGGGCCGGCTGGTCGGTGGCTGGCTGGTTGCGGTGTACTGGCTGGCTCGGCCGCTGCGTGGGGTGCCGCCGTGGCTGCTGACGTTGGCCGGGGTGCTGGTCGGCTGGGCTGCGGTGGGGGTGGTGGGTTGGCCGGTGCTGGCGGCATGTTGCGTGCTGGTCGGTGCGGGCTGCGATGCGTTGGATGGTGCGGTGGCGGTGTTGGCTGGCCGGAGCAGCGCGTACGGTGCGGTGCTGGACGGGCTGGCCGACCGGCTGACCGAGGCGGCCTACGGGGTGGCGCTGTGGCGGCTGGGCGTACCCGGACCGCTGTGCGCCACGATTGTCGGGGTGGGCTGGTTGCATGAGTACGTGCGGGCCCGGGCCGGGGTGGTCGGTGCTCTCACCGTGGCCGAACGGCCGACCCGGGTGCTGTTCGCATTTTTCCTGCTGCTCGGAGCAGGGGTTGCGCCACGGCTAGTGCCGCCGGCCTGCGTGGTGTGGCTCACGGTGGCGCTGGTGGGGGCCGGGCAGCTCGCGGTAGGGGTACGTCGGACCCTGCGCCGCGTTGGGTCCGGCTGACCGGACAACTGAACGCTCATGCTGGGTTGCCTTGCCGCGCGGTCCGGATGTCGTGGATGAGGTCGCGTACGTCGGCGTTGTCTGCCCGGTACGGTGCGAAGTCGATGGGCAGGCTGGCTAGCTTGTCGAGCAGACGGCGGGACTGCAGCTCTCCGGCTGCGGTCAGCGCTTGGCGGGCCTCGAGCACCGCCTGTCCTGGGTCGCCGGCAAGAGCATACTCGGCAGCGAGGTCCGCCCGCGCGAGCGCGCGTGTCCGGACCATGCCCTCCGCGTAGCTTGCGACTGCCAGGGTCGAGTAGCGCAGGGCCTCCTCCGCGTACTGCCGATCAGACCGGGCCAGCCACCGGTGCGTCTCCCCTGTCTTAGCCGCGAGATCGGCTGGGTCGAAGAATCCTACCCACTCGGGATCGGCTGCCGGGTCGCGGCGGCCGAAGGCGTCCTCGGCCCGTCGGAGCGCGGTGAGCGCGCCGGGTTGGTCGCCGAGCATGGCCAGCGACACCGCCTCCTGCATACCGAGCATCGCCTCGACCGTGGGCGTGACTTTGCTGGCCGTGACCGACTGAGCCTCGCGGACGGTCGCGACGGCGTCGGCGGGGCGGCCGAGGTGCTGGTGTTGCCGGGTCCGGCTGTAGCCGATGCTGGCCAGTTTGTCAGCCGCTTCAGCGCGCCGGGCGTGCCTGGTGGCCAGCCGCCATTGCGTGTGTGCCCGCCGGTGCTGCCCGGCATCGAAGTGTGCCCAGCCGGCGCGGTCGCGGGCATCGGCGAGCGCGTAGTGCAGCCGTTGGCCGATGAGGTCGGTGTACCGGCCGGATAGTAGCGTTTCGGCCCGGTCGGCGAAGGAGGCCAGCGCTGACCCGATCCCGCCGCCGCCGTATTTGTTGTCTGCTGCCCGGTATAGTGTGGTCACGGCTCGTATCTGATCCACATCGGCCATGCCGACCTGGCGTGATGCGACGACTTGTGGCGTCAGGCCGGCCACCCCGACCAACCCCAGCGCCGTCAGCAGCTCTCTGCGTTCCACGTTCTCATCCTCCTCGTGGATGCCGTCGCGTAGCCACGCCACTGATACGTCCAGCGCGCAGGCCAGCAGCTCCCAGTCTCGCGGCTTCCACTTGCCAGTCTCCCAGTCGACCAACCGTCGCTGCACGTACGCCGGGTCTGGCCGTTGGCCGGTCCGCCGGCCGATCAGCCCGGCGATCTCCACGGCGAGCCGGCGCTGGCCCAGCCCAACGCCAGCCGGGCCTGGATGATCCGAAGCGCCCACGCTGGTCTACCGTCCTTATCCTGCATTGTCGCCCCCAGATGTGTGTCACTCACCGTCGGCTAGTGAAGCGATTGGCCAACACGATGGAATTACTGCAAGGGGCAGTACACCACACATCATGACGAGGTGAGAAATGGTAACCGGGACAAGGAACGACCGGCGACCGGCACATCAGCAGGGCGTATCGTGAACGCGCTGCCGAGCGGCCCGGGGCGGATCGACCCAGCACACTGGGACGAGCCGACGATGCGCAAAGCGCTGGCCGTACGAGATATCACGGTCGTCTTCCGGCTGTTGCAGAAGCTCGGGTACAGCCAACAACGAATCGCCGCCATGACCGGCCAGTCTCAGCCCGAGGTCTCCGCTATCATCCACGGCCGCAAAGTGATGGCCTACGATGTACTCAGCCGGATCTGCGACGGCCTTGGCGCACCCCGCGGCTATATGGGCCTGGCATACGACGAAACGTCCGCCGCGACCTCGGACCCCGAGGACGCTGCAACCCAGCCGGTAGAGGTCATCGAGTGGCGAAACACCCGACCCGTGCGGGGTCCGCACCAGATCGCTCCACGCGACCCGCACACCGAGTACGACGTCGGAGAGGCGTGACCGTGCTCAGAGCGAATGGCGCCCCACCTGCCTACTTTATTTCCTTGCTCTTACCCGCATTCCCGGGCTCAGATCATCGCCCACCAACACCGTCCTCACCGTCACAACAGCATCGCCTGCCTGACCGGTTCGACACTGATGAGGAGCGGCCCTATGGATGAGATACTGGCCTCCACCTTGCGCGAGACGGTCTACGGCCGCTTGAACTACTTGGACAGGCTGGTCGCGGACGCTGATATGCGGTCGCGTGCGGCGCTGGCGGAAACCGAGATCGCTAGGTTGACCGCGGCGTGGCGTGACGTGCTGGCCGCGCATCAGCCGAACGAAAATGGCCACTGCCCGCAGTGTTCCGGGTGGCGTCGCCCGCGCCAGCACCCCTGTTCCGTATGGACCACCGCCCACCAGCATTTCCTTGTCGCCAATGGGCTGCCTGCTGCCGGGACCAGACGCCATGCCCCTGCCGCCAGCCTCGACCGCGGCGGCCCGGGGACTTCTTGACCCAGGAACGCATCGTGGCCCCCGACACAGGCACGTCCCCACAGTCCGCTGACCTAGCACGGCATACCCTCGCCGACGACGCACCACTCGCGTCCTAGTAGGACACCTGTCTGTTCCTCGACGCTGACGACCTTGCCCACGCGCGCAAGGTTAACTATTACCATTTATCCGCACTTCCAGCTTGTGGTGGCGGTACGCCGGACCCTGCGCCGCGTCGGGTCCGGCTGACTCAACAGTGAACGCTCCTATGCTGGGGTGCTCCGGTGCGCGGCGCGGATGTCGTGGATGAGGTCGCGTACGTCGGTGTTGTTTGCCTGATGCTTGGTGAGGTCGGCGGGTAGGGTCGCCAGCCCGTCCAGTAGCCGGCGTGATTGCAGCTCTCCGGCTGCTGTTAGGGCTTGGCGTGCCTCGAGCACTGCTTGCTCGGGGTCGCCGGCCAGGGCGTGCTCGGCCGCGAGGGACACTTGTACCAGTGCGCGGGAGCGCACCTTGCCCTCGTCGTAGCGGGTGATGGCTAGGGTGTGGTGGCGTAGCGCCTCCTCCGCGTACTGCGCGTCAGACCGGGCCAGCCACCGGTAGACCGCCCCCGTCTTGGCGGCGAGCTCCGCTGGGTCGAAAAACCACACCCACTCCGGGTCGGCTGCCGGGTCGCGGCGGGCGAAGGCGTCCTCGGCCCGCCGGAGCGCGACCAGTGCGCCGGACTGGTCACCCAGCATCGCCAGCGACACCGCTTCTGCGCAGCCGAGCATCGCCTCGACGGTCGGTGTGACCTTGCCGAGCGCCGCCGCCTGGGTCTCGCGGATCGTTGCCACGGCATCAGCGGCACGGTTGAGGCCGTGATATTGCCGGGTCCGGCTGTAGCCGATGCAAGCTAGCTTGTCGGCGGCCTCGGCTTGCCGGGCGTGCCTGGTGGCCAGCCGCCACTGGGCGTGTGCCCGCCGGTGCTGCCCGGCATCGAAGTGTATCCAGCCGGCGTAGTCGCGGACATCCGCGAGCGCAAGGTGCAGCCGTTGGCCGATGAGGTCGGTGTACCGGCCGGATAGTAGCGTTTCGGCCCGGTCGGCGAAGGAGGCCAGCGCTGACCCGATCCCGCCGCCGCCGTATTTGTTGTCTGCTGCCCGGTATAGTGTGGTCACGGCTCGTATCTGATCCACATCGGCCATGCCGACCTGGCGTGATGCGACGACTTGTGGCGTCAGGCCGGCCACCCCGACCAACCCCAGCGCCGTCAGCAGCTCTCTGCGTTCCACGTTCTCATCCTCCTCGTGGATGCCGTCGCGTAGCCACGCCACTGATACGTCCAGCGCGCAGGCCAGCAGCTCCCAGTCTCGCGGCTTCCACTTGCCAGTCTCCCAGTCGACCAACCGTCGCTGCACGTACGCCGGGTCTGGCCGTTGGCCGGTCCGCCGGCCGATCAGCCCGGCGATCTCCACGGCGAGCCGGCGCTGGCCCAGCCCAACGCCAGCCGGGCCTGGATGATCCGAAGCGCCCACGCTGGTCTACCGTCCTTATCCTGCATTGTCGCCCCCAGATGTGTGTCACTCACCGTCGGCTAGTGAAGCGATTGGCCAACACGATGGAATTACTGCAAGGGGCAGTACACCACACATCATGACGAGGTGAGAAATGGTAACCGGGACAAGGAACGACCGGCGACCGGCACATCAGCAGGGCGTATCGTGAACGCGCTGCCGAGCGGCCCGGGGCGGATCGACCCAGCACACTGGGACGAGCCGGCGATGCGCAAGGCGCTGGCCGTAGTGATGGCCTACGATGTACTCAGCCGGATCTGCGACGGCCTTGGCGCACCCCGCGGCTATATGGGCCTGGCATACGACGAAACGTCCGCCGCGACCTCGGACCCCGAGGACGCTGCAACCCAGCCGGTAGAGGTCATCGAGTGGCGAAACACCTGACCCCTAAGAGGCCAGACCGCTCCTCGCAGCCCTCATCCTAAGCACGACGTCGGAGAGGCATGACCGTGCCCAAGTCAAATGTTACCCACCATGCCTGCCTCAGTTCATTACCTTTACCCGTCCATCTGCGTTGCTGACCGTCAGCCCAGATCGGTCGCAATAGATCGGTCGCAATAGCGGGGCCAACGCCCTCGACGTTTAGAGGGAGCGCTCCTCACGCAGGACACAGAGTGCGTCACTTCGTTTGTAGACCGATATCGCGCGCTTTCCGCCGCGAGCGTCGTTCCCGAACTGCAGCCGATGTCCTGCGAACCAGGGCAGGTCAGCCCGCCTGCCGCCTAACCTGCTCGGCTTCGTCGGTCCACCCAAGCCCGTCGAGCAGCTCGGCCATGGTTGCCCGCATCGCGTTCAGCCGGTCTGTGAACGCTGCCGGTAGCCGCGCCGCCAAGGGCTCGAGGATCGCCACGGCCTCCCGTACGGCCGCCAGCCCCTCGGCAAGGCGTAGGCCGTGCGCAGCGCACACAGGGATTCCGCGAGGTCGGGGAGGTAGGCGGCGGGGTTGGCCTGGGCCAGCCCCCGGTAGAGGTCGGTGGCCTCCTGGGTGGGGGCCAAGGCCTCCTCCCGCCGGCCCACCCCCGACAGGCGCACCCCGAGGGTGTTCAAGACAGTGGCTAGGACGGCTTCATCGTGTCCGGCTCGGGCTGCGGTGGCCAGCTTCTCGGCCACCACGACCGCGCCCCCATCAAGGTCAAGCTGAGTACCAGCACCGATGATCTTATCGAGTACGGCGCCGATGGCCGCCAGGGTGGTCTGGATGCCCGGTACGTCGCATAGCCGGGCGATCGCGGTCCCGCCGGCCACGACCGCAAGCTCCGGACGGGCACCCATCATGGGCAGGAGGTACCGGCCGGCGACATGCTCCCACCGGCGAGCGGTCTCGATCAGTACCGTCAGCACCGGCCGCACCAGCGGATGCGCCACCACCCCCGGATCCGGCTTGTCCCCGCCGCCAGCCGGCGCGGTCAGCGCCAGCAGCCGTTGCACCACCGACGCCGCCGCGGGGTCGGCCAGCTCAACCAGCTCCGGGTCGCTGGCCGCGGCCGGGTCCAGCGCAGCCGCGCCGGGCAGCAGCAGCGCGACGAAGTCCTCACCCAGCCGGTCGGGGAACAACGGCGCCAAGACCGTGGTCGCCGCCGGCGGGTAGCAGCGCCCGTGGTCGTCGATCATCGTCTGCGGCTGTGCGCCCAGGTCCAACATCGTCAGCAACTCAACCGCCAACGGATGCGGCAGGCCCCGGGTGAGGATAGCCATCAGCACGGCCCGGGCCATCACCTTGGTGTCGATACGTATCGGGTCCGGCTCGCGTCGCCGCATCAGCGCCCAGTGCCGGCGCTCCCGCACGATCAGATGCCGGGACGCCGCCGCGGGGTCGGCCACCAGCCGCTGCCGCTGGCCCGCTGGCATGCCGTCGCGTACCGCCAGCACCCCGACCAACGCGGTCGTGTGCACCGTCAGTGTCAACGCGAACGCCGTGCCGGACAGGTCCGGCGGCCCCGGCAGCGCACCCTCAGGCACCCCCACACGGTCCGCGTACGCGGTAGCCGCCGCCCGAAACGCCGCCGCCCGCCCACCCTCATCTGGCAGGTCCGGCAACCGGAGCGGTCGGGGTGCGACCCAGCCCGCATCGGCGAGCCGGTCCGGCAGCACGGACCAGAAGTCACCCGAGCGGCCTAACAGCAGCACCCGTACCCGACCCGGGTGCAGATCAGGATCGGCGAACAACGCCAGCAGATCCTCCTGCGGCCAGCGGTCGGCATAGTCCACCAGGACCAGCACCCCCACGGCCGTAGCCCGAGGCCGGTGCTCGACCCGCCCCCCGAAGGCCACCATCCCACCGTCCAACCGGTGCCGCGCGAGCAGGACGTGCCAGCCGGCCACCTGGGCGTCCCGCCCCACCCGCAGCGCGAGCCGCGTCTTACCCTGCCCACCCTGACCGGTCACCAGACGCACCGCCCGCGCCGCCTGGCCGGCCAGCCCCCCCGCCAGCTCGCGGCGCTCCTCATCCCGACCGGTGAAATCGACCACCTCATGGCTGGCCACTAGCAGCCGGCTCGGCCCACTGTCCGGGGGGATCTCCGGTCTTGGGCCTAACGGGGTCAGCCGAAAGCTGAGCGGGGCGTCTTGGTGGAAGTGCTGTTCGTGCGCCAGGTACAGATCGCGAGTTGGCCACTGCGACGGATCAGGCGGCCACCGCAGTTACCCGTCGGGGCTCCCGCTGAGGCCGTCTGCCGTGACTGCCGGTAAGCCCTGGTCCGCAACCAGGGCACGGAACGGGTCCACGCGCCCCGTCGAAGCAGGCCGCCGACGCCACGGCCACCGCGTCACCGGGGACGACCCTTTCGCCGCTGATCAAAGTCTGAGTCTCAGCAAGGTACACGTCCCGACCGGCCTTGATCCGACCCCGTACCAGCGGCTCCCTCGCCGCCGGCATGCTGGGTGACCGCGGGGCGTCCCTATCTGGACCCGGCGACTGCCGCAGGGCACCACAGCTATCGCCAAGCCTGGGATGGTAAGGAAAGCGGCAAACCCAGACAACGCGCTGGACCACATCGCCCAATACCCCTGCGGCTGCGCATGCAGGAACCACGCCCAACCCCCAGCCAGCGCCGCCGCTACTAGCAGCGACACCGACACAACCACCTTAGTCGACCGGGACACCACCCACCCCCGCCACTCGCACCAGTACGGCCCCGGCCGGCACACCCGCACCAGGTGAGATCACAGTACCGGCCCGCCTAGGGATACTCGTCGTGGAAGCGGACGTTAGCACTGCCCGCCGGCGCTCCGAATCCGGTTGCACGTCCCGCAGGCTCCTCCCAGGCTTCTTGTCGGCCGAGAGCCGTCAGATCGAGGTAGTAGTGCGTACCGCCAGGCTGCTCCAGCCCGCGGGCGTAGGTCGAATAGGTGTGGAATACGGTGTCCCCGTCGCGTAGGAAGATGCTGATGCCGGGATAGTCGCCCCGCCGCTTGGCCGACCAGGTTAGGCCCGACAATTCGAGCTCTGTCACGTCTCGGTAGTTGAGCAGCACGGGCGCGACGTTCTCGTCCACGGTGACGTGAAAGTCGTAGTTGAAGTCGCTGCCGTGGGAGGAGTACCAGGGGAAGGTCCAGCCCATCCGGGCTTTGAACGGCACAATCTTGGCCAGCGGGGCCCGGGAGACGGCAACGAGGGAGGTGTCGCGGGCGTGCAGGTGGGCGAGGTGGCCGATGTTGTCGGCGGTGCCGGAGCAGCTCGGGCAGCCCTCGTCTCGGGGGATTTCGCGGCCGTCGGCGTCCACGTCGTATGACCACATGAAATGGTGGACGATGAGCTGGCGGCGCCCCTCGAACAAGTCGAGCAGGCTCGCCTTACCATCCGGGCCGTCGAAGACGTACTGCTTGTCGATCTTGACCATCGGCAGCCGGCGACGTTCGGCATTCAGCGCGTCACGCGCCCGGGTGGCCTCCTTTTCCTTGACCAGCAGCTTTTTGCGAGCAACCAGCCATTCTTCTGGTGACACTACCGGGGGAAGGTTCATCGTACTTTCCTCTGCTGTCGCGGTGGACCTGCTCTGGACGCTCAGCTCCCGGTCGGCTCCACGGGGCCGTCTAGCTCGGCGAGGGTGGCCAGCGACGGGTCCCGGCGGGTACGCAGGTCCCGGCCGGCCGCCTCGGCGTCGCGCAGCACCCGCAGCGCGTTGCCGCTGGTCATGCTGCCGATCTCGGCATCCGACCAGCCGCGGTCGAGCAGCTCGGCGACCAGCCTCGGATACCGGCTGACGTCCTCCAACCCCACCGGGGTCGAGGCCACCCCGTCGAAGTCGCCGCCAAGCCCGACGTGGTCCAGGCCGGCTACCTCGCGGACGTGCTCGACGTGGTTGGCGACCTCGGCCACGGTGGCCGGCGGGGCTGGGTTGGTCAGCTCCCAGACCCGCAGGAAGCCGAACAGGCTAGTCAGATCGCGCGGGTCGTGCCCAGCCTCGGCGGCGGCCTGCTGGCCGGCGAGGTACCACTCGGCGTTGCGTGGCGAGACGAACGCCGGGACGAAGGTCACCATGCAGATCCCGCCGTTGCCAGCCAGCGTCCGTAACACGTCGTCCGGCACGTTGCGCGGATGGTCGCACAGCGCGCGCGCCGAGGAGTGCGAGAAGATCACCGGGGCTTCGCTGACCTGCAGTGCGCACCGCATGGTGTCGGGGGAGACGTGCGAGAGGTCCACCAGCATGCCCAGCCGGTTCATTTCCCGGACGACCTCCGCGCCGAACGCGGACAGCCCGCCGAGCGTGGGCTGGTCGGTCGCCGAGTCGGCCCACGGCGTGTTCTCGTTGTGGGTAAGGGTCAGGTAGCGGACCCCGAGGGCGTACAGCATCCGCAACGTGCCCAGCGAGCAGTCGATGCAGTGCCCGCCCTCAGCGCCCATCAGTGCGGCGATCCGGCCGGCGGCGATGGCCTGCTCGACCTCCTCGGCGGTGCTGGCCAGCGCGAAGTCGGCGGGGTAGCGGGCGGCTAGCCGGCGGATGTGGTCGACCTGCTCCAAGGTGGCGGTGACCGCTGCCTGACCGGTCAGTGAGCACGGCACGTACACCGACCAGTACTGCGCGCCGACCCCGCCCTGGCGCAGCCGCGGGATGTCGGTGTGCAGCCGCGGCTGGTGCTCGGCCAGGTTCATCCGGGCGAAGTCGTAGCCGACCTGACGGCGCATGCTCCAGGCCAGGTCGTTGTGGCCGTCCAGCACCGGGTGCTCAGCGAGGATCCGCTCGGCCCGGCGGTAGTTGTCGCTCACCTCACCATTCTCCCGCCCCTCCCGCTGACATCCCGCCGATCTTGACGAAGATGCTGGAATTCGAGCCCGAATAGCGACATCTTCGTCAAGATCGGCGGGATGGGCGGGAGAGGATGAGGTCGGCGACGATCCGGGCGGACAGTACGACCAGCGGGAGGCCACCGCCGGGATGGGTCGAGCCGCCGACCAGGTACAGGCCGGGCACCGGCGAGCGGTTGCGTGGGCGGAGGAACGCGTTGCGGATGCCATTGGATGACGTGCCATAGATGGCGCCACCCGGGGTGTTGGTCCGGCGGGCCAGCTCGGCTGGGGTGAGCACCTGGCGGAACGCCAGCCGGTCGGCCACCGGCAGGCCGCGGCGGCCGAGCAGGGTGATGATCCGGTCGGCGTACCGCTCGGCCAGGCCGGGCCGATCCCAATCCACCGCGTTCGGGCCGGTGCCGTGCGGCGGGGCGTTGACCAGTACGAACCAAGCCTCGTGCCCGGCCGGATGCAGGTGCGGGTCGGGTGGCACGCTGAGGTAGATGGTCGGGTCGGCCACCAGGGTCGGCCGGGCGGCGAAGATCGCGTCGAACTCCGCGTCGTAGTCGGCCGGGAACAGTACGGTGTGGTGGGCCAGGCCTGGAGTACGGCCGACCACACCGAGCAGCAGCACGAACCCGGCCATCGATGGTGCGCGGGCCAGCCAGCGGGCCAACCGGGGCCGGGGGAGCAGGTCGGCGTAGACGTGCCGGGCATCGGCGTTGGCCACCACCACATCGGCGGGCAGCCAGTCGCCGTTGGCCAGCCGTACCCCGGCAACCCGCCCGGCGGCCGTCTCGATGCCGGCGACCGCGGTCCCGGTGCGTACCGTCGCGCCAAGCTCGACCGCCCGCCCGGCCAGCGCAACGGCGATCCGGTGCAGCCCGCCGCGTACGTACCACCCGCCGTAGGACCGCTCCACGTGCGGGATCACCGCCAGGGCCGCGGGCGCCCGCCGCGGGTCGGAGCCGGTGTAGGTCGCGTACCGGTCGAGCATCATCCGCAGCCGCGGGTCGCGCAGGTACCGGCTGCCGAGCTGCCGGAGTGACCGGCCGGGAGCAACGGAACGCACATCAGCGAGCCGAACCGCCTGCCGGGCAAGGGAGCCCAGACCGTCCACTGTGGACTCAAGGAACGGCTCGCGGACGGCCTGCCAGATCCGCGCGGCGCGCTCGGCCAACCGCCGCCAGTCGGCCCCGGCACCCGGGCCGAGCGCGTCGTCCAGCCGGGCGCACAACAGGTCGAGGTCGGCGGTGGCATCAAGCTGGCTGCCGTCGGGGAATCGGTAGCGGGTGAGCGGCTCGACCGGTACGAGGTCCAGCTCGGCCGTCATCGGTGCGCCGGTCTCGCCGAACAGCTCAGCGAAGACCTGCGGCATGGTCAGCAGGCTGGGCCCCGTATCAAAACGGTACGTGCCAGCTCGCGTGCGCCGGGTGAGAGTGCTCAGCTTCCCGCCCACCGCGTCGGCCTGCTCGCAGACGGTCACCCGATGCCCGGCCGCGGCCAGCCGTACCGCCACTGCCAACCCACCGACCCCGGCCCCGATCACCACCACCCTGCTCACCCGCTCACCTCCGCCCTGTGCTCTCATAGCCGCCCGCTCACGATGCAACACACACGGAGCTGAGACGAATGGCCAGTGGCGGGACGGACCGGACTCGTCCAGCCGGCGGGTGGGCACACTTGACGGATGGGCCACGCCGAGCTTCTCATCGCCGGACTGCTGGTGGCCGTCGCGGGCCTGAGCGCGCTCGCCCGCCGCATGTCGGTGCCGTATCCGATCGTACTCGTCGTCGCCGGCGCCCTGTTCGGATTCGTTCCCGGGTTGCCTGAAGTGAAGCTCGACCCCGAGGTCGTGCTGCTGGTCTTCCTGCCGCCGCTTATCTACGGCGAGTCGATCTTCGTGAACTTCGGTGACCTCCGAGCTAACCTCCGTGGGCTTACGCTCAGCACGGTTGGGCTGGTGCTCGCGACGACGTGCGCGGTCGGCTGGGTCGCGCACGCGCTCATCCCAGGCCTGCCCTGGGAAGCCGCCTTCGTCCTCGGGGCGATCGTCTCGCCGACCGACCCGCTCGCGGCGATGACCATCATGCGGCGCCTCGACGCCCCGCGGCGCCTGATGAGCAGCATCGAGGGCGAGGGCCTCTTCAACGACGCGACCGCACTCGTGGCCTACCGCGTCGCGGTCGCCGCCGTCGTGGTCGGAAGCTTCTCGCTCGCTGACGCCGGCCTGAAGTTCGTCCTGGGGACCGCCGCCGGGATAGCGATCGGATTCGCGGTCGGGTGGATCGTCGCAGCGATCCGCAAGCGCATCACCGACGCTCAGGTGAGCGTCACGATCTCGCTGCTCACCGGCTATGCGGCCTTCGTGCCGGCGGACGCGATCGGCGCCTCAGGGATCCTGGCAACGGTCACGGCGGGCATCTACATGGGCATCCAAGGACCGCGGATCCTCCCGGCCCGAACCCGCCTGCAGGGCTACTTCGTCTGGGACATCCTCGACTTCATCATCAACGCGATCCTGTTCATGCTGATTGGGTTGCAGCTTCGGGCCGTCGTGGCGGGACTCTCGGGATACTCGGCGAGCACGCTCGGCGGCTACGCCCTGGCGGTAACGGGTATGGTCGTGGGCACCCGGCTCGTCTGGTTCTTCACCGTCCCGTACCTGGTCCGGGGGCTCGACCGGCGACCCGCTCAGCGGGCGCGGCGGGTGGGAGCGCGGTGGCGCCTCGTAGTGGCCTGGAGCGGGATGCGGGGGGCTGTTTCGCTCGCGGTGGCGCTCGCGCTGCCGTACAAGACTGACGCCGGCGGCGGCTTTCCGAAGCGCGACCTCATCGTCTTCCTCACCTTCTCGGTCATCTTCTTTACCCTCGTCGTGCAGGGGCTCTCCTTGCCGACCCTGATCCGCCGCCTCGGGGTGAGCGACGGCGGCGCCGACGCAGACGAGGAGGTCCGCGCTCGGCTCGTCGCGACCAAGGCCGCGATCGTGCAGATCGACGCGCTGGCGGGCGAGGAGTGGACACGCGACGAGACGGTCGAGCGGATGCGCGCACTCTACGAGTACCGCAAGCGCCGGTTCGCGGCCCAGGCCGGCAAGATCGAGGACGACGGGTACGAGGACCGCTCGCTTGCCTACCAGCAAATGCTGCAGCTCGTGTTGGGGGCGCAGCGGGAGGCGCTTTTGCGCATGCGCAGCGCCGGGAAGCTCTCGAACGATGTGATGAACCGGATCTTGCGTGAACTCGACCTCGAGGAGTCGCGGCTGGAGATCTAAAAGTGGCGGCCGTGCCAGGGATCGCATCAGCCTGCGGGCGTGCGTGTGGTGCGGCGACCCCGGCGCGGTGCCGCCGGACACACCGGGCGTCCCTTCCAGCTCAGCCGGCCACGCCGCCGCAGCAGCCAGGACCGTAGGGTCAGCCAGCCGAACAGCAGTACCGACGCCGGGTGCGCGGCAGCGTCCGGCCAGCTCCGCCCGCCGGTCCGGCGCGCCGCCACCAGCCGGCCCGCGACCCCTGCGGCATAGCCCAGTACGCCCAGCCGGCTGCCCCGCAGCGCGGCCAACGCCGGTACGACGTAACTGGCCGCGAGCAAACCGACCACCCCCACCGCCCCGGCCGGCGAGCCGAACGCGCTCCACAGCGACTTGGTGTAACCGTCCCGCAGCTCCGGCCAGCCCCGGTACATCCGGCAGCTCGCCAGCCCGGCACCATCGGCCACCCCGCCGCGGCCACCGGCCCGCTTCACCGCCCGCAGCAGGGCCAGGTCGTCGAGCACCTCGGCGCGGATCGCCCGGTGGCCGCCGGCCCGCTCGTAGCTGGCCCGGCGGACCGCGAGGAACTGCCCGTTGGCCGCGGTCAGCGACGGGCGGGCGGACCGCTCGGCCAGCCGCAGCGGCAGGAAGGTCAGCCAGGACCACTGCAGCAGCGGCTGCACCAACCGTTCCGGCCCGCTCGCTGCCCACTGGCGCGGGTACGGGCAAATGAGATCCAGGCCGGTCCGCTCGAGCAGGTAGACAGCAGCGGCGACCGCGTGCGGTGCGAGCACCACGTCGGCGTCGAGGAAGATCAGGATCTGGCTGGCTGGGTGAGCCAGGACGGCAAGTTGGGCGCAGGCGTACGGCTTGCCGAGCCAGCCAGCGGGCAGCTCCTGGCCGCGGTGTACGGTTACCCGGTTGTGGCCCGCCGCGCACCGGTGGACCAGGTCGGCGGTGCCGTCGGTGGAGCCGTCGTCGAGGACTACCACCTCCAGCCACGAGCCGGCGGTCTGCCGGAGCAGCGCGTTGACGCACTCGGTGATCCGGTCGGCCTCGTCGCGTACCGGAAGCAGCACCGACACCTGGGTCTGCAGCGGTGGCGGGTCCTCGACCGGCCGGCGCAGCAGCCGGGCGTTCAGCGCGGCATGGACCGTACCGGCCATCGCCAAGCCGGTGCCGGCGGCCAGCACCACCCGGCCCGGACCGGTCCCGGACCGTCTCAACGCGACAGTCCGGTGTGGATGGTCGGCCGCAGCGCGCTGAGCAACGGCAGTACCACCAGACCCATTGCGACCCCGCCCCACAGTGCTGAGCCGGGCAGCCCGAAGAAGGCCGCGTGCGACAGCACGCTCGATCCGTAGGTCCACAGGTACAGCGCGACCGGGATGGTATCCGGATCGGTCGGGTGCGGCTTGGCGGGGCCGCTGGCCAGCAGCTCGAAGGCGAGCATCGCGAGCACTGCCACCAGGAGCCAGCCGGCGTCGTTGGACAGGGGCACCCCAGGTACGCCCGGCAGCGTCGAGGTGGGCCGGTGCCAGCTCCAGTAGCCTTCGCGGACCATTTGCGGGTCGAGGAACAGATCCCAGCAGGCCAGTGCCCACCCGCCGACCAGCACCCGGGTCGTCCGGCGCGAGGTCAGCCGGCTGGCAACTAGGTACGCCGGCCAGCCGGCCATCGTCCAGGCGAGCGGGACGACCAGCGGGACTCCGGCGATTGCTGGGCCGAGCATGCCGCTGTAGGTGTACCGCCCGAATGGCCACCCGGTGGCCAGTCCGATCGCCTCCACCACGCCGCAGCCGCCGGCAAACACGAGGAGCAGCCAGCCGGCCACCCGCCGGCCGCGGGTCATCGCGGCGTGGCCGACCGCCGCCGCGCAGAGCAGCAGTACCGTGGCGTCCGTTACCACGGCCCGTACCGAGCCGTGGACCATTGGGTAACCGATCTCGGCGAGCACTCCGGCGCCCGCGAGCCAGCCGGGCATCGTACGGTGCCGGTTGACCGAGGGTACGCTCCGGTCTGACCGGTCAGGACCAGTGCCCTGGCGGGGGACCACTGGTACTGGCAGGAGTTCCTGGTCGTACAGATCGCAGAAATGCGCCACGAAACTGTCCTCCTCTTTCGCCGTGACAGCGGGCACCGGCTGCGAGTTAGGCCCGTGGGGCGGCGGACGGGGAGGACGAGGACAGCAGGGGCAGCTCGGCACCGAGAATGCCGAAGGGGCGGACGTCACCGGGAAAGCGATAGTTGCGGGCAAGCGGGACAAAACCGATGCCCTGGTACAGCCGCCAGGCCCGGGTCGGGCCCTCCGGAGTCGACAACAGCATCCGCGGCTCCTGCACCAGCCCGGCCACAGTCAGCAGTAGTTCCCGGCCGATGCCCTGGCCCTGCCAGTCCGGGTGGACGTGCAACTCGCACAGCTCGAACCCGCCGGCCAACCAGCGCATCGCGAGCCGCGGCCCGATCGCAACCCGGACCTGCTCGTGCCACCACTGACCGGGCCGGCTGGTGTAGCCGTAGCAGAAGCCGGCCAGCCGATCACCGTCCAGTGCGGCCACCGCTCGGAACCCGGCTAGCCTAGTGTGCGTGGCCGCGAAACCGGCGCGCTGCTGTCCGGTGCCGGCTGGGTAACCCATCGCCACCTCGTACACCGTCATTGCCTCGGTAATCCGGTCCCGCAGCTCAGCGGGCATCCAGCGAACGACCTTCATCGGGCGACGGACCTCACCGCAGCGGGTCTCTGGCATCGACCGTGCCGGTCGTGTCGACTACCGCGAAGCGGGCGAACAGCTCCTCGGCGTACCACCCCCGCCGTCTGGTCAGCCGAATCGCCTCCTGATGCGCGGCGCTGCCCTGGGCAAAGGCGCGCAGCGCGGCCGCTGACTCCCACACGCTGAAGGTGCCCTGCAGACCAATCGGCGCCTCGCCGATGCCGAGTGCCAGCCGGAGACCGGGTTGGCCGGACAGCTCGGCTGAGACCCGCGGTACCGCCTGCCAGAACTCCCGAGCCCGTCGCCAGGTTAGCCGGGCTCGGGTCACCGCCGCGACCGCCCCGCCGACCGGCCCGGGGGAGCCGCCGGTCGGATCGCCGAACGGGCACCGTCGGGACCAGCGGCCGCGGGCGGCCAGCGGTCGAAGCTCGGCGCGCCAGGTTTCTTCGGCCAGCCGGGACCAACCGCCGATCACCGGGGAGCGCTCGAAGTCGCCGGCGGCTGTTCGCTCATCCCAAGCCACCAGCAGCGCCCACCGTCGCGGGTCGGCGTCCCGCCAGCGGAAGGTGTGGCCGCTTCCGGTACCCAACAGCTTGGCGAACCGGACCCCTGCCGTCCCGCGTATCCGTCGACGGTCCACGACCACCCTGGCGACCGCCATCGCAACATGCCGCAGCGGCACCCGCCACAGGTGCAGGGTTACCAGCTCCGGCACAGGCTCGCTCACTCTCGGCAGCGTAGTGGCCCCGCCGGCGCGTTGGGCACGCACCGTCACATCAGCGACATCTGCGTTGGCCTCACCTCCTCGGCCGGCGCTGCGACGCGGCGGCTGCTCGTCGCTGGGTAGCCGCCGATCCCGTACTTCGCGGCCAGCGTCACGACCTGGTCAGTGACCTGCCGTTGGTACTCGGCTGGCGGGTAGGCACTGCGTGCGTACAGCCGGTTGTACCGTGGCACCAGCGTGGGGAACTCGCGGCGCAGCCAGCCGAAGTACCACTCCCGGGCCCCGGGTCGCAGATGCAGGATGATTGGAGTGATCTGCCGCGCACCGCTGCCCGCGATGGCTCGCACAGTCGTCTCCAGCGCGGCCGGCGAGTCGGTGAGGTATGGCAGGATCGGTGCCATCAGCACCCCGCAGTCGACGCCCGCCTGGTTCAGCCTGGCGCACACCCGCAGCCGGGCTGCCGGGCTGGGAGTGCCGGGCTCGACCAGCCGCCACAGGTCGGGGTCGACGAAACCGACCGACAGGTTCGCCGACACGTCGGTCACTCCGGCGGCCTGCCGCAGCAGTGGCAGGTCACGCAGGATCAGCGTCCCCTTGGTGAGGATAGAGAACGGGTTGGCTGCGTCACGCAACGCTGCCAGCACGCCGGGCATCAGCCGGTACCGTCCCTCGGCCCGCTGGTAGCAGTCGACGTTCGTACCCATCGCAATGTGCTCGCCGCGCCAGGATCGGCGCGCCAGCTCAGTCCGGACCAGCGTGGCCACATTGACCTTCACCACCACTCGGGTATCAAAGTCCCGGCCGGCGTCCAGATCCAGGTAGGTGTGGGTCTTGCGGGCAAAGCAATTGTGCGAGACAACGCCATTGGCGATGAAGTCACCGGTACCCGTGGTGATGTCGTACATCGGTAGGCTGAGACCTACTGGTTTTATTGCGGCAACGCGTAGCCAAACATTGCCCTTGCCGGCGGCGCTACTTGCGACCGGAGACGCTCGGGTGATCGCGGAGTTGCTCATATGCATGATATGGTGCTGCGCACGCGGGCCGCCGAGCGGCCGGACCGACCAGGCCGACACTGCCCGCGCAGCTCCGGTGCCGGCTTCAGCCAAGGCACGAATCACCTGGCGCGGACAGCGTGCTCCTGAGGCACCGGTGCTGAGCAGCTTGTCGTTGTAGGTCAGATGTGGGCGGTTTCTCGGTCCTCTGATGAGTTAGTGACGTGCTTCCAGCCCTGCTTGGTCAAGAAGCGGTGATCCCCGCTCGCCAGCAGATCCGTACCGTCCTCGAGAGTGATTCGGTAGGCTAGCTTTTCGGTCTGCCAGTGTGCAAGCACAGGAGTGATGGTGTATTGACGGTCCGGCCCAACCTGAGCCGTGCCTACCACCAAGTCGCCGACCTGCACCTCAGAAATCGGCTTGGTGTGTCCGTTGGCTAGGAGAACCGGCGTACTGCCGTACAGGCAGTACACACATGCATGGGAGCAGCCCCGGTAGGGGTTGATGGTCCACTCGAACGGCACCCGTGCCGCCGCAGGCACCCGGTTGATGGCCGACCGGGCGTGTACCTCGTAAAAGGTCATCCCGCGGAACTCCGGCGTGTCGAACTGGCGGACGGCCACCCGGTCCAGCCCGAACAGCGTGCCCTCGTGGTCGCCGGCACCGGCCTCGGTGCGCAGGTGATCCCATCGCATGGACCATATTCGAACATGAGTTCGATCTAATGTCTAGGGAGTCAAAATTTCTGGCCGGGTCCGGCCGGATGGATCGCGACCCGGCCGCGACCGGTCGAGCTAGGCCGGGAACAGCCTGAGCAACGCACCCTGGGCGCTGAGCGCCTTCACCTGGATGCTGATCTGGTTGAGCGTGGCCGTACCGCCGGGGCCTACGGTCGCCTGGGTGTATCCGCCCGAGGCGAGGATGCCCTCAAAGGTCACCTGGCTGCTGGTGATCGCGGTGACCGACAGCCGGGTGAAGCCGTACTTGGGATCCAGCGGGATGACCACGGGCCGCCGCACCAGGACCTGGCAGGTGCCGTCATAGCAGGGTGCCAAATTTGGACCGGGCGCTGCGGTAGTGCGGCCGGTCGGTGCTGGCGCGGGAGCTGCGGGTGCCGGCGGGACCGAGGCTGGGGTCGAGGGCGTCGACGGGACCGCCGCGGGGGTCGAGGTTGCCGGCGGGGTCGACGCAGGAGCCGAGGTCGCCGGGGGCGGGCTGGTGACTGGTGTACCGGCCGGGCCAGCCGAATCCCAGGTCGCGGTGCCGGCGATCGTGGACGTACATCCTGCCGCGAGTAGCCCGAACACGACCATCGCAGGCGCGACCAAGGCGGTCCAAATCCGGCGCACGAGCCATCTTCGCACGATGGTGGGCGGTGTCGCATCCGGCGGTCTCCAGATGGTCCCCGCTCCGCCGGTCGGGTCGGGCCGTTAGCCCCATTTGCGCACCGAACCACAGTCCGCCTGCTGTGGCGCAGGCGAGCGTGTACTGTCGCCGGCTGTCCAAAGACCGGTACCTGGCCCTGAAATTTCATGGTGGTCTTGGTCGGTACGGGTGCTGGCCGCTGGGTCTCGGTTTGACCGCTGGGTCGTCGAATGCGTAGGCACGTGCAAGAGATCGTGCCTGGGCCAGGAACCCGCTGACCAGCGGGGTGCCGGCCGGGCGATCCGGCCGCGCTCAAGTTCCTTCGCACACGATGAGTCCCGTGACCCTGCGGCAGCTCAAGGCCGCACGGTCAGGACAACGGCAGGACCGCCACAGCGGACTGCCTACCCGGTGGCCCGTCTACCACGCCCGATCTCACCGGTAAGGGGCCGAAAGCATCGTCGTCGTCACCGTATGGGGCCAGCCAGCGACCAACGTGGCGGAGTCACCGCACAAGGATGCGACCGTAGTCGCAGCCGAGCCGACTTGGACAGACGCCTATAACGAGCGGGCCGGGAGACCGGCGGCGCTGCGGTTCAGCACCAGCCCTGACCCGGTCCATCCGCGGCAGCGAGCACCACGCCGAGGACAGCGAGCACTCTCGCGCGGCTCTGCAGGGTCGGTGTTCTGGAGACGATCTCCTCGCACTAGCGGGTGAGCGTCTCCACAGTGGACAGTCTGGTATTGAAACCCGGCACCTGCCGGCATGGGTGCCACCTAAGAAAGCGGACAGACCAGCACCGTCCGCGTGGGACAGCGCAGGATGAGTCGGCGATTCCCCTCGGCATCTGGTGGCCGGTGCAACTTATCGGGGCAAGGACGCAGGCCGGGTTGCGTCCTACCCCGGCACGTGGCCGAGCGGGCCATGCCAAGCCGACCCGGGCCAGCCGGGAGTAAGCCAACGGGAACTGTCACTGGCTCTCGCTAGCTTGCCGGGCATGAACGTTGACTGGAACGCACTGCTCATTGACCAGCTCGACTGGCACTGGCACGCCCAGCTTCGGCCGCGGCTGACCGGGCTCAGCGACGAGGAGTACTTCTGGGAGCCGGTCGCCGGCTGCTGGAACGTCCGGCGCCGTGGCCAGAGTACCGCGCCGATCGCCGCCGGGTCGGGCGAGTTCACCATCGACTTCGCCCTGCCCGAACCTGACCCGCCACCGGTCACCACCATCGCCTGGCGGCTTGGGCATCTCATTGTCGGTGTGTTCGGCATGCGGGTCGCCACCCATTTCGATGGCCCTGCGGTGGACTACCAGCGCTTCGCGTACGCCGGTACGGCCCAGGCGGCGCTCGGCCAGCTCGACGAGGCGTACGCGGCCTGGACCGGCGGAGTGCGCGATCTTGGCGCCGATGGTCTGGCCCAGCCCTGCGGGTTGGCCGAGGGTCCGTTCGGCGAGCACCCGATGGCCGCTTTAGTGGTGCACATCAGCCGGGAGGCCATCCACCACGGCGCCGAGATCGCGCTGCTGCGCGACATGTTCCGGCAGCACCGGCTCGTCTCGGCCCTGACGGCCTGACCCGGCCGGGGGTGATCAGCCGTGCAGACCGCACTCCGTCTTGCCCAAGCCCGCCCACCGGCCAGCCCGAGCGTCCGCACCCACCGCGACCCGGCGGGTGCATGGCGCGCAGCCGATCGACGGATACCCGTCGTAGACCAGCGGGTTGACCAACACCCCGTGCTTAGCGATGTAGGCTGCCACCTCCGCATCGGTCCAAGCCGCGATCGGGTTGATCTTGACCAGACCGCGCCGGTCGTCCCATTCCACCACCCGGATGCCGGCCCGGGTCACCGCCTCGTCCCGGCGCAGCCCAGATGCCCAGGCGTGGTACGGCGCCAGCGCCTCGGCCAGCGGCTCGACCTTGCGCAGCGCGCAGCAGCGGTCCGGGTCGCGGTCATGCAGCCGTGGGCCGTAGCCGGCGTCCTGCTCGGCGACCGTCTGCCGTGGCTGGATGGTCCGGACCGACACCGGCAGCGTGGCGGCGACCGCATCCTTGGTGCCGAGGGTCTCGGCAAAGTGGTAGCCGGTGTCCAGGAACAGTACATCGATGCCCGGCCGGGCTTGGGAGGCCAGATGGGCCAGCACCGCATCGGCCATTGAGGAGGTCACGCACAGCCGGTCACCGAACTCGCTGGCCGCCCACCGTAAGATCGCCAGCGCCGAGGCGTCGGCCAGCTCAGCATCCTTGGCCTCGGCCAGCGCACGCAACCGCGAGTGCTCGGCCGCTGGCGCGCTCACGGGATCACTCCGGCTGGCTCGGCGCCGGTCAGGCCGACGAACCGCACCGCCCACACCCGCCGGCAGTCCGCGCACCGCCACTGCGCCGGCTCCGCACCGAAAGGGCGGATGTCCTCTTCGCCGCAGTACGGGCAGTAGAACACCGGCAGGTGCCGGAGCGTACCGATCTCGCTCACCGCAGCCACGCCTCGTCGGCCCGCGAGACATACCCGGCGAACCGCTCGCCCGGCTCGCGGCGGTCCAGGTAGCCGCGCAGCAGCCGCTCGATGTAGTCGACCGCCTCATCGGCGTGCACCTTCAGCCCGCGGAACTTCCGGCCGAACCCCGCGTCCACCCCAAGGTGGCCGCCCAGATGGACCTGGAAGGACTCCACGTCCTTGCCATCCGGTCCGCTGGCGACCAAGCCCTTCAGCCCGATGTCGGCGGTCTGAAACCGGGCACAGGAGTTCGGGCAGCCGTTGACATTGATGGTGATCGGCTCCTCGAAGCCCGGCAGCCGGCGCTCCAGCTCGTCATACAGCCAGCGGGCCCGCTCCTTGGTCTCTACGATGGCCAGCTTGCAAAACTCGATCCCGGTGCAGGCGATGGTGCCGCGGCGAAACGCACTCGGCCGCACTGGCAGGTCCAGCGCGGCCAGCTCGGCGACCAGACCGTCCACCTCAGACACGTCCAGGATGACGAGCTGCTGCTGCCCGGTGGTCCGGATCCGGCCCGCGCCGTACTGCTCAGCCAGCTCGGCCAGTCGGGCGAGCTGGCTGCCCGAGGTACGCCCGGTCCGGAGCGCGAAGCCGACCGCATACCGGCCGTCCCGCTGGGCCGAGATGCCAACGTGGTCCCGGTACTCGGCCGAGACCGGTGTGGCCGGGCCGTCTGGCAGCGGCCCGGTCAGGTACTCCTTCTCCAGCACCGCGCGGAACCGCTCCGCCCCCCAGTCCGCCACCAGGAACTTCAGCCGCGCGTGGTTGCGCGAGCGCCGGTAGCCGTAGTCGCGGAACACCCCGGTCACCCCGGCCCACACCTCACCCACCCGATCCGGCTCGACGAACGCGCCCAGCCGCACCCCCAGCTTCGGGTTCGTGGACAGCCCGCCGCCGACCCACAGGTCGAAGCCAGGTACGCCGTCCGGACCGGCCACTCCGACGAAGGCGATGTCGTTGATCTCATGATTGGTGCAGTACTGGGAGCAGCCGGAGATCGAGCTCTTGTACTTGCGCGGCAGGTTGGAAAACGCCGGGTCACCGACGTACTGCTGGACTACCGCCCGAAGCTGCGGCGTCGCGTCAATGACTTCCTCGGCCAGCACCCCGGCCAGCGGGCAACCCATGATCACCCGCGGGGTATCGCCGCACGCCTCGGTGGTGGATAGCCCGACCGCCGCCAGTCGGTCCCAGATCTGGGGTACGTCCTCGATCCGGATCCAGTGCAACTGGATGTTCTGCCGGTCAGTGACATCGGCCACATCCCGGCCGTACTCCGCTGCGATCCCGGCGACGACCCGAAGCTGCTCGGCAGACAGTTGGCCGCCGTCGATCCGGATCCGGAGCATGAAGTACTCGTCCTCGAGCTGCTCCGGCTCCAGCACCGCGGTCCGGCCGCCCGGGATCCCCTGCGCGCGCTGGGTATACAGGCCGAACCACCGAAACCGGCCGCGTAGGTCGGCTGGGTCGATGCTGTGGAAGCCGGTGTACGCGTACCGGTTGAGGATCCGTTGCCGGACCTCAAGCCCGTCGCTGTCCTTTTTCATCCGCTCGCTCGGGTTGAGCGGTTCGCGGTGGCCGTGGGCCCATTGCCCCTGGCCGAGCTGCGTCATTCGGAAAGACCTCACAGGTACGGCACCCGCCCGGATGCGCTGGTTGGCAGGACGGTCAGGGCGTCGGACAGGCTGCGGCGACCGCCCGGAGCAGGTCGAGGTACAGCCGGGCGACCAGCGGGACACCGCGCGAGGTCACCAATCCAGCGTGCCACATCCAGGTCGAGGTAGCACTCAACTGGCTGAGGTGGTCGCCCCGGTACGGTGAGTTACTACCGGGGCCTCGACGGACCGGCCGCGCCGTGTCACCATCGTCTTCGTGTGCCGGATCGCAGAGCCTAGCGCCACTGCCGCCTTTGGTGGCGGTTGCATGATCAGGTTGGTCGTCCGGTTGCACGTGGACTTGTTGCGCACCTCCAGCGCAGTCTGTCGCCCGGCCTGACGGGTCGGCGCCCCTCCTCTCTCGACCGACCCGACACGTACCCAGCGATGCCGGGCGCTTCGGGTCAGCGCACACGACGTGGTGTCTTCCGGCAGCGCCCCTGCCAGCCGCCGGAGGAACCGGGTGACCGCCGTCGCTGCCTCAATCATTACTGTCCACAACGGGGCCACCGTGTGGCTGACCGGCCTGCCCAGCGCTGGCAAGACAACCCTTGCATACGCCGTTGCGCAGCGGCTGCGGGCTGATCACAACAGGGTCGAGGTGCTCGATGGCGACGCGGTCCGGGAGACCTTGTCGGCCGGTCTGGGCTTCTCCCGGGCCGATCGGGAGACCAATATTGAGCGGATCGGGTTCGTCGCCGATTTGCTGGCCCGCAACGGCGTGCTGGTGCTCGCTGCAGTGATCTCCCCGTACGCCGAGGCACGCAACCGGGTCCGGGCCCGGCACGCCGGCAGTGGGGCGCCGTTCTTCGAGGTGTACGTCGCCACGCCGTTAGCGGAGTGTGTGGTCCGGGACGTCAAGGGCCTGTACGCCCGGCAGGCCCGCGGTGAGCTGACCGGCCTGACCGGCGTCGATGACGTGTACGAGCCGCCGCAAGCGCCCGAGCTGGTGATCGACACCCGGGACGCCTCGGTGGCCGAGGCCGTCGCGGCGGTACTGGATCTGCTACTTGAGAAGGGAGTCGTGCGATGACGCTGTCTGCCGCCGCGAGCTGTAATGAGCCGATCGTGGATGCGCTGGACCGCGCTCCCGGCCAGTACGGCAGCGTGGCCGATCTGGAGGATGAGTCGGTCCACATCCTGCGCGAGGTGGTGGCGACCTTCGAGCGGCCAATGCTGCTGTTCTCCGGTGGCAAGGACTCGATCGTGCTGCTCCGGCTGGCCGAGAAGGCGTTTTGGCCAGGCCGGATCCCGTTTCCGGTGATGCACGTGGATACCGGACACAACTTTACCGAGGTGATCGAGTTCCGGGACCGCCGGGTCGCCGAGCTGGGCGTGGACCTGGTGGTGGCTTCGGTGCAAACCTCGATCGACACCGGCCGGGTCCGTGAGCTGCCCGGCCAGTCCCGCAACCCGCTGCAGACGGTGACGTTGCTGGACGCGATCGCCGCTTACCGGTTCGACGCAGTGCTCGGCGGCGCCCGCCGCGATGAGGAGAAGGCGCGGGCCAAGGAGCGGATCTTCAGCGTCCGGGACGAGTTCGGCGGGTGGGATCCGCGCAACCAGCGGCCGGAACTGTGGGACCTCTACAACGGTCGGCACCGACCCGGCGAGCATCTGCGGATCTTCCCGCTGTCGAACTGGACCGAACTGGACATCTGGGGTTACATCCGCCGGGAGGGCGTCGAGGTGCCCTCGATTTACTTTGCGCATAAACGCGAGGTCCTCGAGCGCGACGGCATGTTGATCGCCGTTACCCCGTTCACCCGGCCCCGCCCGGGTGAACCGGTCCGTACTGAGACCGTGCGCTACCGGACCGTCGGGGACGCCACCTGCACCGGGGCGGTGCGCTCGGACGCGGCCACCGTAGACGACGTGCTAGCCGAGGTCGCGATCACCCGGCTGACCGAGCGCGGTGCCACCAGGGCTGACGACCGGACCTCCGAGGCCGCAATGGAAGACCGCAAGCGGGAGGGGTACTTCTAGGATGCCCAGCTTGTTGAGAGTGGCCACCGCAGGCAGCGTGGATGACGGCAAGAGCACCCTGATCGGCCGGTTGCTGCACGATGCCAAAGCGGTCTTCGAGGACCAGCTCGCCGCCGTCGAGCACGCCAGCCGGCGGCGCGGCTACGACGAGGCCGATCTAGCCCTGCTAGTCGACGGGCTGCGGGCCGAGCGCGAGCAGGGCATCACCATTGACGTTGCCTACCGGTACTTCGCCACCCCCCAGCGCTCGTTCGTACTCGCCGATACCCCCGGTCACGTGCAGTACACCCGCAACATGGTGACCGGCGCGTCCACCGCCGACGTGGCGGTGGTGCTCGCCGATGCCCGTACCGGGCTGCTGGAACAGTCCCGCCGGCATGCCGCGATCGCCGCCCTGCTGCGGGTCCGGCACGTGGTTCTGGCGGTGAACAAGATGGACCTGGTCGACTTCGACGAGGCGGTCTTCGACCAGATCGTGGCCGACTTCGCCGGCTTCGCCGGCCGGCACGACGTACGGTCCTGGTCGGCGCTGCCGATCTCGGCGCTGCACGGCGACAACGTGGTCACCAGCTCAACGCGGCTGTCCTGGTACGACGGTCCGCCGCTGCTGAGTTTCCTGGAGACGCTGGACCTGCCGGCCGACGACCCCGAAGCCGCGGCGGATATCCGGTTTCCGGTGCAACTGGTGATCCGGCCGCGGACCGCGCAGCATCCCGATTATCGCGGCTACGCCGGCCGGGTCGAGGCCGGCACCCTACGTCCCGGCGACCGGATCTGGGTGCTGCCGGCTGGGATAACCAGCATGGTGGCCGGCATTGACACCGCGGACGGCCCGCTGGCTGCGGCCGGTCCGGGCCGGTCGGTTGTGGTCCGGTTGCGCGACGACGTAGACGTCTCGCGCGGCGACCTGCTGGCCGCCGGACCGCTGCCCACGGTGAGCCGGGAGCTGGTGGCCACGGTGTGCTGGTTGGCCGAGGAGCCGCTGCGCTCTGGCGGTCGGTACCGGCTGCGTCACACCACCCGGGAAAGCCGGGCGGTCGTCACCGAGGTGGTCAGCCGGCTGGATGTGGACAGCTCCGAGCACGCCCCCGCTGACGGCCTGGCCCTCAACGACATCGGGATGGTCCGGCTGCGTACCGCTGAGCCGCTGGTACTGGACCGCTACGCGCGGCACCGGGCCACCGGCGCCTTTTTGATCGTGGAAGAGACGACCGGCGCGACCGTCGCGGCCGGCATGGTGGAGGGTAGGTTATGAAACGCTCGCGGTGGCTCGTGCTTGCGCTGATCAGTACCGCTGTCGGGGTCGGACTGACCGGCTGCGGCTCCGGCTCCGCCCAGACCGACGCCGGCTCGGTGACCCAGCTACGGCTGGGCTACCTGTCCAACCTCACCCACGCCACCCCGATCGTGGGGGTGGCCAAGGGGTACTTCGCGCATCGGCTCGGCTCGGTGAGGCTGGCCCCGCAGACCTTCAACGCCGGGCCGGCCGCGGTGGAGGCCCTGTTCGCCGGCGATCTGGACGCGGCGTACATCGGGCCGAACCCGGCGATCAACGCGTGGGCGAAAAGCCACGGCGAGGCAATCCGGATCGTTGCCGGCGCCACCTCCGGCGGTGCCTCGCTGGTGGTTCGGCCCGGCATCAACACACCGGCCGACCTGCGCGGCAAGCAGATCGCCAGCCCGCAGCTCGGCAACACCCAGGATGTGGCGCTGCGGTCCTGGCTGACCTCGCACGGCCTGACGCCGAGCAGTGCCACCCAGCCCGGCGACGTCAGTGTGGAGCCGACCGACAACGCCTCGGCTCTGCAGCTCTTCCAGCAGGGCAAGCTGGACGGCGCATGGGTACCGGAGCCATGGGCCTCCCGGCTGGTGCTGGATGGCGGCGGCAAGGTTTTGGTGGACGAGCGGACGCTGTGGCCGGCGGGCCGGTTCGTGACCACTGAGCTGGTCGTACGGACCGCATTCTTGACCGACCACGCGAACCTGGTGCGGGACCTGATCGAGGGCCAGTTGGACGCCAACGACTGGATTGCCGCCCACCCGGCGGAGGCCAAGACGGTGATTAACGGTGAGCTGAAGCGGATCACCGGCAAGGCGTTGAGGCCGGCCGTGCTGGACCGGGCGTTCGGCGAGCTCACCATCACCAACGACCCGATCGCTAGTTCGCTGAAGGAATCCGCCGACCACGCGGTAGCGGTCGGTCTGCTCAAGCCGGTCAACCTGGCCGGCATCTACGACCTGCGGCAGCTCAACGCCGCGCTGGCCGCTCGGGGCAAGCCGGCGGTCTCAGATTCCGGCCTAGGGAGTGGTGGATCATGACGCTGGTGGCTGCGCCAGCCATCGAGCCGGTTATCGAGCCGACTGGTGGAGTGGAACCGGCGGTCCGGGTGGTGGATGTGGTCAAGCGGTTCGGCCGCGGGCCGACCGTACTAGACCGGGTGTCGCTGCACGTGTCGCCGGGCGAGTTTGTCTGCCTGCTCGGCGCGTCCGGCTGCGGTAAGTCCACGCTGCTCGCGCTGCTGGCCGGCCTAGACCGGCCGACCAGCGGCAACATTGCGATGACTGGCGGCCGGGCCGGCCTGATGTTCCAGGAGCCCGCGCTGCTGCCGTGGCTGACCGCGTCCCGCAACGTTGAGCTGGCGCTGCGGCTGGCCCGGGTGCCGCGCTCGCAGCGCCGCGACCAGGCGCTGGAGCTGCTGACCTTGGTCCGGCTGGAAAACGCTGCCGACCGCCGACCGCATGAGCTGTCCGGCGGGATGCGGCAACGGGTGGCGCTGGCTCGGGCCCTGGCGCAACGGCCGCGGGTGCTACTGATGGACGAGCCGTTCGCCGCGCTGGACGCCATCACCCGGGACGTGCTGCACGAGGAGCTGACCCGGGTCTGGCGGGAGACCGGGTTGACTGTGGTGTTCGTCACCCACAACGTACGGGAGGCGGTCCGGCTGGGCCAGCGGGTACTGCTGATGTCGTCGCGACCCGGCCGGATCGTGCACGAATACGCCGTCGACCTCTCAGGAGAACGCCGGATCGAGTCGCCGCAGGTGGCTGCATTGTCGGTGCAGATCACCGACCGGCTACGGGAAGAGATCCGCCGGCATGCCCAGTGAGCTGACCGAACCTGGGGTGACCGGTCAGGAGTTGCCCCAACAAGGGTCGCCCGGTCAGGGGCCGCCCGGACCGGGGGATCGGCTGGACACCCTGGGGCGCGGGCTGGACGCGCTGACCTCGGCCGAGCCGGTCCGTCGGCCGCGGTGGCGCCGGGTGGTAGGGCGGGCGCTGCCGCCGGTGCTCGCGGTGGTCGTACTGCTGGTCGTCTGGCAGGTGCTGTTTATGGCCCGGATCAAGCCGGACTACTTGTTCCCCTCGCCAGCCGACGTGTGGTCCTCGCTGGCTGCGCAGTGGGGCTCTGGTGCGCTGCCGCGGGGGATCTGGTTGTCGGTGTCCCGGGCTCTGTTCGGGTTCGCCGCCAGCGTCGTGATCGGTACACCGCTGGGCCTGCTGGTCGCCCGGGTCAAAGTAGTACGGGCTGCCATCGGACCGCTGCTGTCCGGGCTGCAGTCGCTGCCGTCAGTGGCTTGGGTGCCGGCCGCGATCATTTGGTTCGGCCTGTCGCCGGCGGCGATCTACGCGGTGGTGCTGCTCGGCGCCATACCGTCTATCGCCAACGGCATGGTCGCCGGCGTCGACCAAATCCCGCCGCTGTACCTGCGGGTCGGCCGGGTGCTCGGGGCCCGCCGGCTAACCGCGGCCTGGCACGTGGTGTTGCCGGCCGCCATGCCCGGGTACCTGGCCGGGCTCAAGCAGGGCTGGGCATTCTCCTGGCGGTCGCTGATGGCCGCAGAGCTGATCACCCAATCGCCGCGGTTGGGTACCGGGCTGGGCCAGTTGCTCGACTCCGGGCGGGAGCTCGCTGACGCGTCCCAGATCTTGGGGATGATCTTGGTGATCCTGCTGGTGGGGGTGGCGATCGACCAGGTGCTGTTCGCGCCGCTGGAACGCCGGGTGCTGCGGCGGCGAGGGCTGGCCGGCGCCTGAGGCTTGCCGGTTTGTCAGTGGGTGTGGTTACACTTCCCGCATTCGAACCTGCGTTCGAATCGGTGTGCCGGTCTCGCAGTGCCGGTCTACCGGCGGGAGTCTCCGCCGGACGTGTGGCCTTGACCCCCGCGCGTCTGGCGGAGGTCCGCACCGTAGCTATGGACGGAGGATCTCGATGCCGTTGCCAGGAACTACCGCGCCCACTCGGCCGTCGCCGGCCGCCCGGAGTCCGTTTGCGGCGCGGCTGTTGCTGCCGGCGACGGAGTTGCTGGCCCAGGCCCGCAGGTCCCTCGCCGAGGCCGTCGAGCACGCCTGCCCGGCCGACCGGTACGCCACCGCGCACCTCGCCGCGCTGCGGGCCGCGGCCGCGGTGTTGGCTGCGCGGGCACACCCGGCCAACAGCGCGATCCGTCGCCGGCCGACTAGCGCCTGGGTGCTGCTGACCTCAACTGCACCGGAGCTGGGGGAGTGGGCCGCCTTCTTCGCGGCGGGCGCCGGCAAGCGGGCCGCAGCCGAGGCTGGCTCGCCGCAGGCAGTCACCAGCCGGGACGCCGACGACTTGGTACGCGATGTGCAGACCTTCGTGGCCGTGGTGGAGACCACGCTGGGTCTGCCGGGTCCGCCATTGGCTCCGGTCGCGTGAGTGGGCTGACCCTCGTGCCGGCCGGCTGGGCCCGACGAGGTGCGTGACCGGCCTGCGCTGGAGGTGGATAGGCTACGGCTTGGCGGCAGCGCCAACCGCCGGCCTGTCGCGGGCCAACGGAGGAGACCGCCGTGCCGGAGCGCAGCCGGGCACACCCATCGCCGCGTACCGCTGTGGTTTGGTCAGTGCTACGGGCCGAGCTGGACCGGCGAGCAAAGTGCGGTTCGAGTGCCCTGACCGCGCTGGACGTCGGCGGTGGCAGTGGTGTGTTCGCCGTGCCACTGGCCGAGATGGGGGTGAGCGTGACCGTCGTGGACACCAGCGCCGACGCACTGGCCACCCTGGCGCGTCGCGCGCTGGAGGCAGGCGTGGCCAGCCAGATCAGCCCGATCCAGGGCGATGCCGACCGGCTGTCCGAGGTTACCTTGCCCGGCTCCTTCGATCTGGTGTTGTGCCACAGCGTGCTGGAGATCGTCGATGACGCTCAGGCAACGGTGGCCACGATTGCGTCAGTGCTGCGTCCCGGTGGCTGCGCCAGCCTGCTGGTGGCTAACCGGGCTGCGACCGTGCTGGCCCGGGCGATCAGTGGCCGGCTGACCGAGGCGCTCCGGGCGCTCGATGACGAGTCCGGCCGGTGGGGTGAGGGCGATGGGGTACGGTGCCGGTTCGACACCGCCTCGCTGACCGCGCTGCTGGGGTTCGCTGGGCTGACGGTGGAGCAGTTGCACGGCGTACGGGTAGTCGCGGACTTGGTGCCCGGCGCGCTGCTGGACGGCGTGCCGGGCGCCGCTGACGCGCTGTACGAACTGGAGTTCGCCGCCTGCGCGACCGCGCCGTACCGCGACGTCGCGACCCAGTTGCACGCGCTGGCCCGCCGCGGCTGACCGGCTCGCCGCGGCGGTCCACCAAATTGTCAGCGCAGTACGGCACGCTGGCGACCACAGACCGGACCGGTTGGGGAGGTGGCGATGGGACGCAGCGGGGAGTTGCCTCGGGCCGGTCCGGGAGAGCCGCTGGCCGATGACACCGGGTGCCCGATCGTGCACGTCGACATGGACGCGTTCTTTGCCAGCGTGGAAACTCGGCGCCGGCCGGAGCTTGCCGGGACACCGGTCATCGTTGGTGGCACCGGTCCGCGGGGGGTGGTGAGTTCGGCTAACTACCTGGCCCGGGAGTATGGCGTGCGAAGCGCGATGCCGATGAGCAGGGCGCGCCGGCTGTGCCCGCGGGCGATGGTGCTGCCGCCGGATCTGGCCAGCTACAGCGCGGTCTCCCGCGGGGTCATGGAGATCTTCCGCTCGATGACCCCGGTGGTCGAGCCCAGGTCGCTGGATGAGGCGTTCCTCGACGTCTCCGGCGCTACCCGGCTGCTCGGCCCACCGGCCCGGATCGGCGAGCTGATCCGAGCCCGGGTCGAGGCGCAGTACGGGCTCACCTGCTCGGTCGGGGTGGCACCCAGCAAGTTCCTGGCCAAGCTTGCCTCGGCCCGCTGCAAACCGGACGGCCTCCTGGTCGTCCCGGCGACCGGGGGGATTGAGTTCCTGCATCCGTTGCCGCTGGCTGCGCTGTGGGGGGTCGGCGCCCGAACCGCCGACCGGCTCAGTCAGCTCGGCCTACGTACCGTCGCCGATGTGGCCAACACCCCACGCAGCACGTTGCAGAAGCTGATCGGGCAGTCCGCCGGGGCACACCTGCACGAGCTGGCCTGGGGCCGGGACGAGAGCCGGGTGGTCCCGGACGGGCAGGAGAAGTCGATTGGTGCGGACGAGACGTTCGATGCCGACGTCGGTGACCCTACTGCGATCCACCGGGAGTTCCTGCGGCTGGCCGACCGGACTGCGGCCCGGCTGCGGGCGGCCGGGCAAGTCGGCCGGACGGTGAGCATCAAGGTCCGGTTCACTGACTTCAGCACCATCACCCGGTCCCGGACGTTGCCAGACCCGACCGACGTCGGACGGGAGATCTACGCCGAGGCGCGGCAGTTGTACGACGGGCTCGGCCTGGACCGGACCCCGATCCGGCTAATCGGCGTCCGGGTTGAGGGGCTGGTCAGGGTGGCGGATGCGCCGCGGCAGTTGCTGCTGGGTGCGCGCTCCAGCGGGTGGCGGGAGGCAGACCAGGCAGTAGACCGCGCAGTCTCCCGGTTCGGGGCGGGCGTGATCCGACCAGCGGCGTTGGTCCCTCCCCACGCAGCTCCCGCTACGCCGGAGTGTGACCGATGAGGGCGGTTTGTCCCGCGTTGAGGGGGATGAGCTGCGGTGGGAGACGGAACGGGCATGCAGTAGCGTCCCCTAGCCAGCGGGGGCCGGGGGAGGCGAGAGTGAGGCAGCAGGGGCGGGCAAGATGGCTCAGCGCTCGTCGAAGCGACGGCGGAACCGCTCCTCCATTCTCTTGAGCAGGGACGGCTTACGCGTTTTACGCGATTTACCCTGGCTGCCGACCACCTTGAGGTCGGGCTTGCCGAGCAGCCGCTTGGACTGGGACACCGCGTACACAACCGCGGCAAACATGATCAGGAAGCCGGCCACCGCGAGCGGTACCGAGGGGATCATCACACCGGTCAACAGCGTGCCGATGCCAAGGATGAAACCGATCGTTGCCCGGATGATCCGGCGCCGAGCATGCGTCCGCAGGTTCGTCGAACTCACCGTCGAGGCAAACTTCGGATCCTCGGCGTACAACGCACGCTCGATCTGCTCGAGCAGGCGCTGCTCATGCTCAGAGAGCGGCACGGCGCTCCTCCCGCAATGCGCCCGCTGCGAGTCACCCTCGCCGCGGAGTATGGGCCAACCGACAACCGTGTCCGGCCGTCTATATTGAGGATACGAGGACACAGCCAACCGGGAAAGACGAACCCCCCAGGTGGTCTTCGCTTACCCGCAGCCAGGCGGCAGAACAGGCCTCACCACTCTACCCGAGTGCCCCCCGCAGGCCGAGCTGGTCACCAGGAGCGCGCGTCACGATGAGCGGGTGGTCACGAGGAGCGGGCGCCGAGGCGGGGGCGCCGCCGGGAAGCGCGGTGGCCTCGGGAAGCCAGCCGGCGTACGTCCTGACCGAGCTGCTCCAGTTGGCGGGAGACCCGGTCGTTGCCCCTCGCCACCGATTGGTGCAGCGTACGCAGCACCGATGGGGGCAGGAAGCAGGCCAGCCAGCGCCGACCACGACCCCGGGACGCGGCCAACCCGCGCCGTACCGCCCGGACTGCCGTGGGCAGGTCGCCGTCTACCGTCGACTCCCGCGCGTACCGGGCGCGTTCTTCGGCCAACGCAAGCAGCCGCAGCCCGGCCGCTGGCGGCCCGGCCAGCGGCAGCTCGGTGATCAGCCGGGTGGCGGTCGCCCGCGGCGACTCTGCTGGGTGCAACGCGATGGCCAGGTCGGCGGTCGTTGCGAGGAGTTCGTTCCAGCCGGCATGTGCTGCGGCTGCTGACCCGGCCGCCCCAGCAACCGCCAGCCGGCGCCGCCGCTGGACTGTTCGGGCCAGGCCGGGCATGACGAGCAGCACCAGCGCGACCAGCATGCCCAGCCCAACCAGCGCATCGGCCCCGGTGATTCGCGCCGGGGTCGGACCGGCCAGCGCCGAGTCGGTGCCGGTGTCCGGCTTGGCCTGCTTGGTCGCGCCGCTGGAGGGTACGTCGGAGGGTTCCGAACCGCCGGCCGGGGTGTGCGCGGGGGTACCGCTCAGGGCGGGTGCCCAGGGGAGTTCCTGGCTGCGGCCCGGTATGTTCGGGTCTGGCGGCGTCGGGTCGAACGGCACCCAGCCGATACCGGCGAAGTACGCTTCCACCCAGGCATGCGCGTCGGTGTTCATGATCGACCAGGTGTCGTCCTTGGGTATCCCGTGGTGGGTGAAGCCGAGCACCACCCGGGCCGGCACTCCGGCGGTCCGCAACATGATCGCCATCGCCGCGGCGTACTGCTGGCAGTAGCCCTGCCGCTGGACCAGCACGAAGTCGGCTAGATCGCTGCCGGTGCTGCCGGCCTTGGTAGCAGTGCTGTACATAAAGCCATTAGCCGGAGAGAAAAAGTCGTAGATCGCCCGGGTTTTGTCGTACGGCGTCGGCTGAGTGTCGGTGAGCTGGTGGACCAGGGCGATCATCTGGGTCGGCAGGGGGACCGGCACCTGGGTCCACCTGACCCGGATCGGGTCGTTAGCCGGCAGTGCAGCAGCCTGCCGCAGCGCCGTGTCGGTGGGCCGCGGCTCTTGTACGGCCATGGTATAGCGCTGGCCCGCGGTGCTGGTGGAGGTGCTGAACACCATGCCCCGGTCGATGTCGTATCGCCACTTGGGGCTCTGCAGGCCGTCGATGCGGCTGGTGCCGCCCAGCGTGGGCAGGTAGCGGTCGTCGTACTGGGTCATCGTCACCGAGGCGGTGAACTGCCGGCTGGCCGGGTAGCCGGCGACCGGCAGGTTGCCGCCCGGCAGGATCTCCCCGCTGGGCTGCGACATCGACCAGCCGGTGTTGGTGTACTGGTCAAGGACCAGCGTCCGCAGGTAGTACACGTCAGAGTTGGTGCTGCGCAGTCGCATCAGCTCGTACGGCGTACCGCCGCGCAGCAGCAGGCCACGCAGGGTGGCGAACGGGTCCAGCCGGTTGCCGCCCTGGCCGCCGGAGCCGTTGCCGGTGTGGAACCCGGCCAGCCCGTTGGTCGACAGCCCGGGCACCAGCAGCGGCACCAACACCGCGATCGCCAGCGCCACTACCCCGGTGCGCCGGCCCATGAATGTCACCGGCGTCGGGTCACCCTGCCAGGCCGGGTCGGTGGGGCCGACTGGGCGCCGCCAACGCAGCAGGCGTTCGCGTTCTTCGGCCAGCAGCAGGATCAGAAATCCGGCTCCGCCGAGCACAAAATACGGCCAGGGCAGGGTCGCGGTGGATACCGCGGTGGGCACCGCGTACAGCGCCAGCAGCACCAGACCGGCCACCGCCGGCCGGCGCGCGCCAACCGCGATCGCATCCACCATCAAGGTCACCACCCCGGCGGCCAGCGTGACCAACAACACCAGGCCGGGAGTGGTGGGCGCCGGGGCGGCGTAGGCAGCTACGTCAGCGATCCCGTTGCGCAATCCATCGCCTAGCAGGGTGAAGGCACGCAAGCTGGGCAGCAGCCCGACCACATCGGCCGGCTGGGCGAACGCCCAGGACAAGAAGATCAGCAAGCCGAATGCGCCGACCACCGGGACTAGCGGTGCCGGCAGCCGCAGCACCCGGGCCAGCACGTGGAACGCGGTGACCATCGCAATGGCCGCCACCACCGGGAACAGCCAGGTCACGGTAGCGAACAGGGCGCCCAGTGGCACCGTGCCGAGCGCCGCCGCGGCGCCGGCCGAGACAGTCAGCCGGGTGCTCGGCCTCATAGCCAGCTCACCGCCCCAGTTTCAGTTGGCCCCGTTTCGGCTGGCCCCGTTTCAGTTGGCCTAGTCGCGGCTGGTCCGGGTTGGGCTGACCAACTCGCGGCCGGCTCGCCGGCCTGTGGCCACAGCTCCGGGAGCTGGGCGCCGTGGCTGGCCAGCAGTACCCGCCAGCCGTTGCTGGTCAGTAACTCGGCGACCGCGTGATAGCGGTCCAGCGCCTGCCCTCGGACCCGGTCCGTGGCGCTGACCCAGCTTGTGGTGTCGATCAGTACCGCGATGTTGGTGTCCTGCGCGGGCCGGGTCGCCAGCAGCGCCCGGGCATCCGCCAAGTCCAGTGCGCCAAGCACCGCGATCAGCGTGCCGTGCGTACCGTCCCCGCCGCGCAACGCCCGCAGCGCCGCGTCCAGCCGCTGGTTGGTTGAGGATGTCGCGTCGGCCAGGTGATCCAGCAGGACGCCGTCCGCGGCGAAGTCGGCTCCGGACCGCACCGGACCGGCATCGGTGAGCAACCGCAGCGGGTAGCCCAGCCCGCCGAGATAGGTCCCGATACTGGCGACCGCGCTGATTGCCCATTCCAGGCTCGAGGTGGGACCGTCGCCGCGGTGCGCGGTCGCCCGGGTGTCCAGCAGCAGGGTGGCGGTGCTCTGCCAGGGCCGTTCCTCCCGGCGGACCATCAGCTTGCCGGCCCGGGCCGTGGACCGCCAGTGCACCTTGCGTAGGTCGTCGCCGTGCCAGTACTCCCGGGTCGCCGCGTCGTCCTCGCCACGGATCGCGACCGCCCGGGCCACGCTTCCGCCACCGGAGTTCCAGGCGCCGCTGATCCGTACCGGTGGCAGCGGCTGCACCACCGGGACCACGACCAGCCGGTCGGTGGCGGTGAAGCTTCGGCTGAACTCGATCAGTCCGAACGGGTCGGTCAGCCGTAGCCGCAGCGGCCCCAGCCGGTACCGGCCGCGCAGCTCGGAGCGCACCTGGTAGCGCACCTGCCTGGTCTGCCCGGGCCGGACCCGGTCCAGCATGAACCGCGGCCGCCCGCCCAGGGCGTACGGCAGGTCGTCTTCCAGCAACAGCAGGCCGGTGGGCAGGTACGACACGTTCTCCAGCTCCAGCACCACTTGGGCCGGCGCGCCAACCTGCACCCGGCCGGGCTCTACCCGGCGTACGCAGCGCAGCGTGAACCTGGTCCGGACCACCGCCCCGGCGGCCAGCAGCGGCAGTACGGTCAGGAAGCAGGCCACTCGCAGCAGGTCCTTCTCGCCGAGCAGCAGCGAGCAGCCGCCGGCCGCGATCCCCGCGGCCAGCAGGCTGCGGCCCCGAGTGGTCAGCGCGGTCAGCGCGGCGCGCATCAGCCTGCCCCCTAACCCCGCGGCTGGTACTGCTCGTCGACCGAGCGCGGGATCGGCACCCGGCGCAGCAGGTCGGCGACGATCTGATCCGCCCGGCGCCGGGCGATCTGCGCTTCGGTGGTGGGGATGATCCGGTGCGCGAGCACCGGCGCGGCAAGGTGCTGGACGTCGTCGGGCAGCACGTAGTCGCGTCCGGCCAGGGCGGCCTGCGCCTTGGCGGCGCGCAGCAACTGCAGGGTCGAGCGGGGCGACCCACCGAGTCGCAGCTCGGGCGAGCGGCGGGTGGCATTGACCAGGTCAATGACGTAGCGGCGGACCGCGTCGGAGACGTGGATGGCGCGTACCGCCTTGATCAGCGCTCGTACCTCGGTGGCGGTGGAGACCGGCCGTAGGCTGTCCAGCGGGTCGGCCCCGGCGTGCTCGTAAAGCATTTGCATCTCGGCGGCCGGGTCCGGGTAGCCCATCGACAGCCGGGCGGTGAACCGGTCCCGCTGCGCTTCCGGCAGAGGGTAGGTGCCCTCCATCTCGATCGGGTTCTGGGTGGCGATCACCATGAACGGCGCCTCCAGGGTGTAGCTGACCCCGTCGACGGTGACCTGCCGCTCCTCCATCGACTCCAGCAGCGCGGACTGGGTCTTGGGGGAGGCTCGGTTGATCTCGTCACCGACCACCAGGTTGGCGAATACCGCGCCTGGCTTGAACTCGAAGTCGCGGGACTCCTGGTTGTACACGCTGACGCCGGTCACATCCGAGGGCAGCAGGTCGGGGGTGAACTGGATCCGGCGTACCGAGCAGTCGATCGAGCGGGCCAGCGCCTTAGCCAGCTTGGTCTTGCCGACCCCGGGCACATCCTCGATCAGCAGGTGGCCCTCGGCGAGCAGCACGACCAAGGCGAGCCGCACTACGTTCGGCTTGCCGTCGATCACCCGTTCGATGTTGGTCAGGATTCGGTGGCTGGCCGCCCGTACCCCGGTCAAATCCAGGCTGGCCGAGGCGGGCGACCGGCCGCCTGCCTCGCCGTCCATCGACCCGTGCAGTGCCACTCGCTCCTCCTCGCCCCCGCCGCGCCAGGCGCTGCTGGTTGGGCTGGATCGGTCTCCGCGATGGAACGTCACGACGTCGATTCGGGGTTCCCGACCGCCCGGTCAGATCCGACTAGAGTTCCCTGCTGTTCCTCGTATCCATGGTCCTCGCACTCTGGCCAGGACGGTGTTGATCGCCGCAGGTCACCGAGGTGATGTCCGAGAAACAGCCATACTCGCTAATTATCGCTTTCCGGCCGATGCTTGCGGGCACCGCCCCGGCGGCCAACCTCGTGACGGCGCCGGGTTGCTGACCGGCTCGCCACGACCACGGCAGGATCGTCCGCAGTGGACACTCGGGAAGCGGTCCGGGTCAACCGGATTTGTCACAGCTAGGGGGGCGGCGGCTGCGACGAGCGGTTCGCGATGAGGTACGATGTCCGGTTAGCCCGCCGGGCCCGGCGCGAGGTGCAGCGGCTGCCCGGCCGGCCGCTGCGGCGAGGTCCTGGTGGACGCCGGTTGCGGTACCGGCTGGCTGGCCGCCGAGCTGCGCCTGGCTGCCCGCAGACCCAGGTGATCGGCGTGGACAGCCTGCACCCGCCGCAGCCCGTGCCTGGTGGCTCGGCTGAGAGGAACAAGACCTCCGACCGCCGCCTCGACCGGGCCAGCCACCGCATATGCCCCGAACGTGCTCAGGTCGGCACCCCCGCAACGGATGGACGCGACACGCCCGTTAAGAGGCGTGTCGCGTCCACCCGTTGCAGGCGGGGGAGCATTCCGCGTTGACGGTGGAGGGAAGTGGGGTATGGTGGCGGACAGTGGAACGTAGGGGGAGCGTTCATGGTTGAGCGGAGGTGGGGCCGTGTTCCTGGGCACCCACGAGCCGAAGCTCGACGACAAGGGGCGGCTGGTGCTGCCGGCGAGGTTTCGGGACGAGATTGCGGAGGGGCTTGTGATCACCAAGGGGCAGGAGCATTGCCTCTTTGCGTTCCCGGTGGCGGAGTTCCAGCGGGTCACCGAGGCGCTGGCGCAGGCTCCGGTGACCCACCGGGCGGTCCGCGACTACAGCCGGGTGTTCTTCGCCAGCGCCTCGCAGGAGATCCCGGACAAGCAGGGTCGGGTGACTATCCCGCCCAGCCTGCGGACCTATGCCGGGCTGACCCGCGACTGCGTGGTCATCGGTGCGAACACCCGGATCGAGATCTGGGACTCCGCAGCCTGGGAAACCTACCTGGCCGACCGCGAGCAATCCTTCGCCGAGCTGGCGGAGGAGGTGCTGCCCGGAGTGCTGTGAACAAGGCGCGCCCCGGCCTGGTAGGCGGGGACCGCCGCGAGCGAGCAAGCGTGGCGGGCTGTCCGTGCGGCGAGGTCTCCCCCCGCTTCAGGTCTCCTGGCTCCACTTCCCCGGAGCCAGGCGATCGAGCGGGCGGGGACCTGGCGGCACGGCCGTCGGGATCGGGGTGGAGGGGGCAAGGGGTGGCGATGGCACAGCCCCGCGGTACGCCAAGCCACCTGCCGGTGTTCCTCGACCGGGTGCTCGCCCTGCTGCGGCCCGCGCTGGCCGGGCGGCCGGCGGTGGCGGTTGACGGCACCGTCGGGTTGGGTGGACATGCCGCCGGGCTGCTGGCCGAGCACCCCCAGCTCACCGTCGTCGGGATCGACCGCGATCCGGACGCGCTGCGCGAGGCTGGAGCGCGGTTGGCCGGCTACGGTCCGCGGGTCCGGCTTGAGCATGCGGTCTACGACCAGCTCCCGGTGGTGCTCGACCGGCTCGGGCTGGCCCAGGTGGACGCCGTGCTGCTTGATCTTGGGGTGTCCTCAATGCAACTCGACAAGCCCGAGCGGGGGTTCTCCTACGCCCGGGACGCTCCGCTGGACATGCGGATGGACCCCACCGCTGGGCGTACCGCCGAGGACGTGATCAACGACTACTCCACCGCCGAGCTGTCCCGGGTGCTGCGTGAGTACGGCGAGGAGCGGTTCGCCAGCCGGATCACCGCGGCGATCGTCCGGGCCCGGGCCGCCAGCCGGCTCACCTCCAGCGCCCGGCTCGCCGAGCTGGTCCGGGACGCAATCCCGGCGCCGGCCCGGCGCAGCGGCGGTAACCCGGCCAAACGGACCTTCCAGGCGCTGCGGATCGAGGTCAACGCCGAGCTGACCGCGTTGGCGGGGGTACTGCCGGCCGCGTTGGCGGCGCTACGGCCAGGCGGCCGGATCATCGTACTGAGCTACCACTCGCTGGAGGACCGGCTCGTCAAACAGGCCTTCGCGGCGCAGGCCCGCGGCCGGACGCCAGCCGGCCTGCCGGTGGAGCTGGCTGGCCATGGGCCGTTGCTGCGGTTGCTGACCCGCGGCGCCGAACAGCCAGATGCCGCGCAGGTTGCGGCCAACCCGCGGGCTGGCTCGGCAAAGCTGCGGGCCGCCGAGCGACTGGCCGGGGGCGGTGCGGAGCAATGACCGTCCCGCTGCGCAAGCAGTCCGCTGCGGTCCCGCCGACCGGCCGTGGCCCGACCCGGGTCGCGACAGCCCGGGCGGCGCCCCGCCCGCCGGCATCCTCGACATCGATCACCTCCCGCTCGGCAGCTCCCCGCTCGACAGTCCCCAGCTCGACAGTCCGGACGGCGGTGCCGGCCCGGCCGGCTACTGGGCGGGCCGGCACCGCCCGACCCGCTCCCCGGCCGGCAAGGGGGACCGCGCCACGGGCACCGTTCGTCCTGCTGGTGCTGACGCTGCTCGGCGGCGGGCTGGTCCTGCTGCTGTTGCTGAACGCGGCTTCCGCAGCGGATTCGTTCCGGCAGCGGACGCTGCAGGACCAGCTCAGCGCGCTGAACCTGCAAGAGCAGCAACTGCAGCGTCAGGTCGCCAGCCTGCAGGCGCCGCAAATGCTGGCGCAGGCCGCCCGGAAGCTTGGGCTAGTACCCAGCGGCGATCCGGGTTTCATCGTTCTGCAGCCGGATGGCTCCTACCGGGTGCTGGGTACGCCGACGCCGGCCGCTAGCCCGGCCCCCGCTCCGACCGCTGGTCCGACCACCGGTCCGGCTGGAGCCAGCCAGCGCGCTACCCCACCCGCCGCCCAACCGAGCCAACCCAGCCAACCCAATCAGCCCGATGAGTCAGGAGGTCACCGATGACGGCACGCCGACCCGCCCCGCCGGCCGAGCGCGGCGCCGCCGGCCGGCCCCGGCAGCCGGCATCGGCCGGTCCGCAGCGCCGGCCGACCGCCGGGGCTGGCTCGACCCGGCGGGCGACCTCGGCCGCACCCGGGTCCAGCCGGTCCGGGCCGTCAACCAACGCCCGCTCGACCAGGTCCAGCACCCCGCCGCCTCGGTCCCGGGTTGGCGGCCCGCGCGGTGGCACGGCTGCCAGCCGGGTAGCCACCAGCCGGCGTACGCCGGCCCCTCCGCCGCCAGCCGCGCCGCGCCGCCCGTTTCGCCGGCGGCGTGGTATCCAGCTCGGCAACCCGATGCGCCGGCTGACCGCCGGGTTCGTCGCGGTGGCCGCGCTGCTGACCGTTGTCGGCGGCCGGCTGGTCCAGCTCCAGGGGGTCGACGGCCAGCAACTGGCCAAAGCGGCCGAGGACCAGCGGCTGCGCAGCTTCACGGTGCCCGCGCTGCGCGGGCAGATCCTGGACCGGGATGACAACCCGCTGGCCTACAGCGTCGACGTACGCGACATCGTCGCCGACCCGCACTTGGTCAAGGACCCGGCGGCGACCGCGCACCAGCTCAGCCAGCTCCTCGGCGTACCGGAGGGGCAGCTTCGTACCCAACTGTCCAAGACCGGCACCCGCAACGTCATGCTGGCCCGCGGGTTGGCCCCGGCCAAGGCGAGCGAGGTGCTCGACGCCGGGCTGGTCGGCATCTTCAGCCAGACCGACTCGCAGCGGCTGTACCCCGGGCACACCGTGGCGGCCAACGTGATCGGCTTTGCCGGCCGGGACGGCACCGGGTTGGCCGGCATCGAGCAGGAGTTCAACGCCCAACTTGCCGGCACCGATGGCGAGCTGGTCGCCGAGGGCGGCAGCGGTGGCCAGCTCATCCCCGGCACCGTACACAGCCAGACCGTGGCGGTGCCCGGCTCGACCGTGCAGCTCACCCTGGACCAGGACCTGCAGTACGTCACCCAGAGCACGCTGGACAATGCGGTGCAGCGCTCCGGCGCGCGCGGTGGCCAAGCGGTGGTGCTGGACGTGCATACCGGTCAGGTGCTCGCGCTGGCGGTGACCCCGACCTTTGACGCCCAAGCCGCCCAGGACGGCACGGTTGGCCGGTCGACCCAGCTGGACAACCCCGGCGTGTCCACCGTGTTCGAGCCGGGCAGCGTGAACAAGGTGGTGACCTTTGCCGCCGCGCTGGAGTCCGGCAAGATCGACCCCCGGACGGTGCTTGAGGTGCCTGGCAGCATCAAGATCGCCGACCGGGTGGTGCATGATGCCTGGTCGCACGGCTTGGTCAAGTACACCGCCACCGGCGTGGTCGGCAAGTCCAGCAACGTGGGCACCCTGATGATCGCGCAGCGGCTCGGCCCGCAGACCTTCGATGACTACCTGCGCAAGTTCGGGCTGGGCAGCAAGACCGGGATCGAGCTGCCGAACGAGAGTCCTGGGCTGCTGCTGCCGCTGAACCGCTGGTCTGGCAGCACCTTCGGCAACCTGCCGATCGGGCAGGGCATCGGGATGACGATCTTGCAGATGGCCGGGATGTACCAGGCGGTAGCCAACAACGGGTTGCGGATCACCCCGCGGGTCGTCGAGTCGGTGACCGCCCCGGACGGCACCCGCTCGGTGCCGGTGCCGGCGAGTTCGGTACAGGTGATCAGCCCGCAGACCGCTAAGACGCTGCGGTACATGCTAGAAGCGGTGGTGCAGGCCAAGGGCGGCACCGCACCGAGCGCGGCCATCGACGGCTACCTGGTGGCTGGCAAGACCGGGACCGCGCAGCAGCCCGACCCACAGTGCGGCTGCTACAGCGACAGCAATTACTGGGCCACCTTCGCCGGGATGGCACCGGCAGACAACCCGCAGCTCGTGGTCGGGATCATGATCGACAGCCCGCGAGGTGGGTTGCATGGCGGAGCGGTGGCTGCACCCACTTTTCACCAAATTATGACGTACGCCCTGAAGCAGCGGGCAATCCCGCCGACCGGCGCCCCAGTGCCGACGTTCCAGTTGCTGGGCTGAGCCGGGCGCCGAGTAGCCTTGCCTGCCGTGCCGCCGCAGCCGACCCCGCAGCAGCCGTCTCCGCCGGCTGGACCGTGCCTCGCGCTCCGGCCGCAGCGCCCGAGCCCGCACCGGCTGGCCGACCTCGTTGCCCGGTTCGGGCTGGCCACCGGGGGTGGTCCAGTTAGTGACCCAGCGGGTGGTCCAGTAAGTGATCCAGCGGGTGGTCCAGTAAGTGATCCAGCGGGTGGTCCAGTAAGTGATCCAGCGAGTGGTCCAGGAGGTGACCCAGCCGGCGAGCCTGTCGTGATGACCGGCGTTACGCACGCCTCCAGCCAGGTCCGGCCCGGTGACTTGTACGCCGCGCTGCCGGGCAACCGGACACATGGCGCCCGCTACGCCGGGCAGGCCGCGGCGGCCGGCGCGACCGCCGTACTCACCGACCCGGCCGGGCTGGCCATCATTGGGCCGGGCACACTGCCGGTACTTCTCGCCGACTCGCCCCGGGCGGTGCTCGGGGAGATTGCCGACTGGGTGTACGACTCGCCCAGCGCGGCGCTGGCCGTACTCGGGGTGACCGGTACTGCCGGCAAGACCACTACCTGCTACTTGCTGGCTGCCGGGCTTGCCGCTGGCGGGCACACCACCGGGCTGATCGGCACCGTGCAGACCCAGGTGGCCGGCATGGTGGTCAGTAGCCCGCTGACCACCCCGGAGGCCACCGACCTGCACGCGACGCTGGCCACCATGCGCGAGCGCGGGGTCACCGCGGTGGCGATGGAGGTTTCCAGCCACGCGCTGCGTCTGGGCCGGGTCGGCGGCGTGCGGTTTGCGGTCGGCGGGTTCACCAACCTCTCCCAGGACCACTTGGACTTCCATGCCGACATGGCGGACTACTTCGCTGCCAAGGCCAAGCTGTTCGACGGCCGCTGCGCCCGCGAGGTGGTCAACCTTGATGACGGGTACGGCCGCCGGCTGGTCACACCGGCCACGGTAACCGTCTCGGCGGCCGGCGATCAAAGCGCGAGCTGGTGGGTGTCTGAATCGGTCAGCGAGTCGGCCAGGGGGTTGGCCAGCGAGGCGGGCGGCGGCTCCCGGTTCGTCGTGCACGGCCCGGGCGGCCTGCTGCTGCCGGTGGCTCTCCGGCTGCCGGGTAGCTACAACGTGGCCAATGCGCTGCTCGCGCTGGCCATGCTGGCCGAGGTCGGCGTGGACCCGGCCGCCGCCGCAGCCGCGATGGCCGAGGTGCAGGTGCCCGGCCGGATGGAGCGGGTGGACGCCGGCCAGCCCTTCCTGGCGGTGGTCGACTACGCGCACAAGCCGGCGGCGGTGGCCATGGCGCTGGCCGCGCTGCGACCGTTGACCAAGGGTCGGTTGATCGTCGTACTGGGCTGCGGGGGGGACCGCGACCGGATCAAGCGGCCGTTGATGGGCGCCGCCGCCGCCGCGGCCGACCTACTGCTGATCACCGACGACAACCCGCGCTCAGAGGATCCGGCCGCGATCCGGGCTGCGATGGCTGAGGGCGCGCGGACGGTCCCCGGCGCGGTGTGGTGGGAGATCGGTGACCGGGGGACGGCCATCGCAGAGGCGGTCCGGCAGGCCGGGCCAGGCGACACCGTGTTGGTCGCCGGCAAGGGCCATGAGCAAGGGCAGGAGATTGCCGGGATCGTGCACCCCTTCGATGACCGGGTTGTGTTGCGGGCAGCCATCCAGCCGGGGCAGCCCGGGACGGGGCAGCCCGGGACGGGGCAGCCCGGGACGGGGCAGCCCGGGACGGGACAGCTAGCGGCGGGGCAGCAGTGATCCCGCTGACCCTCGACGAGATCGCCGCGATGTTGGGCGGCACGCTGCGCGATGCACCGGACCCGGCGGTCCGGGTGACCGGGTCGGTGGAGTTCGATTCCCGCCAGATCGGGCCCGGTGACTTGTTCGTGGCGTTGCCCGGGCAGTGCGTTGACGGCCACGACTACGCGCGGACAGCGGTCGCTGCCGGCGCGGCGGGAGTGCTGGCGGCCCGGCCGGTCGGTGTACCGGCGGTGCTGGTGCCGGACGTGCTGGCCGCGCTGGCCGGCCTGGCGCACGCGGTGCTGGGCCGGCTGCCGGGACTGACGGTGATCAGCATCACCGGCTCGGTCGGCAAGACCTCGACCAAGGACCTGTTGGCCCAGGTTTTGGCCCGGCACGGCCCGACGGTGGCACCGCCCGGCTCGTACAACAACGAGATCGGTCATCCCTACACGGTGCTGAAGGCCACCGACCGGACCCGCTACCTGGTGTTGGAGAATTCTGCCCGAGGGCTGGGGCACATTTCCTGGCTGTGCCAGATCGCGCCGCCGCGGATCGGGGTGGTGCTCAACGTGGGCAGTGCGCACTTGGGCGAGTTCGGCTCCCAGCAGGTCGTGGCGCAGGCCAAGGGTGAGCTGGTCGAGGCGCTGCCGCCAGCGACCGAGGGCGGGGTGGCGGTGCTGGCCGCTGACGATCCGCTGGTAGCCGCGATGGCCGGCCGGACCCGAGCCCGGGTGGTCTGGTACGGCAGCCAGTCTGGTCCTGAGGCACCCAGCGGCCCGGATAGACCCGGTGGCCCGGATAGACCCGGCGGCTTGGCTGTCCCCGGCAGTTTGGCCGTCCGCGCGAGCGAGGTGGCCACCGACGGCCGCGGCCGGCCCAGGTACCGGCTACACGCTGGTGACGAGCAGGCCGCGGTCCAACTTCAAAGCTACGGCGAACATCAGGTGCCCAACAGCCTTGCGGCGGCCGCGGTTGCGGTCGAGCTGGGCATGCCAGTGGCTGCGGTCGCCGCGGCGCTGTCTGCCGCTGAGCCGCGCAGCCGGTGGCGGATGGAGGTCACCGACCGGGCCGACGGGGTGACCGTGGTCAACGACGCGTACAACGCCAACCCGGAGTCGGTGCGGGCCGCGCTGCGTGCGCTGGCCGCGATCGCGGCCGGCCGGCCGGCCGCCCGGAGCTGGGCGGTGCTCGGGCACATGGCCGAGCTGGGCTCGGCGACCGACCAGCAGCATGAGGCACTGGGCCGGCTGGCCGCCCGGCAGCAGGTCCGGCTGGTCGCGGTCGGCCCAGCCGCGGCTGGGTTCCAAGCCGGCGCGCTGGCCGAGGGAGCCGCGGCCAAGGACGCCGTCGCGGTGCCGGACTGGCGGGCCGCGGTGGCGTTGTTGGCCGAGGAACTGGTCCCACCTGACGTGGTCTTGGTCAAGGCGTCCCGGGCGGCCGGCCTGGAACGGGTGGCGCTGGCCCTGTTGGACAGCTCGGCCGGCCAGCCGGCTAGCGGGGCGCGGCCATGAGATCAATCCTGATCTCGGCGGTGGTCGCGCTGCTGGTCTCGATCCTGGCCACCCCGGTGGCGATCCGCAGCTTCCGGCGCCGCGGCTTCGGGCAGGAGATCCGCGAGGACGGGCCGCAGACCCACCTGGGCAAGCGCGGTACGCCCACCATGGGCGGCGCGGTGATCATCTTGGCGACCCTGCTCGGGTACACCGTCGCGCACTTGTTCTTGGCCGGTCCGCCGTCCGCCTCCGGGCTGCTCGCGTTGCTGCTGATGACCGGGCTGGGCGCGCTGGGGTTCGCCGATGACTTCATCAAGATCCGCAAGCAGCGTAGCCTCGGCCTGAATGCGAAGGCGAAGCTGGTCGGACAGCTCTTGGTCGGGCTGACCTTCGCGGTGCTCGCGCTGCAGTTCCGCAACCGGCACGGGCTGACGCCGGCCTCCACCCACTTGTCGTTCGTACGGGACATCCCGCAGCTCAGCTTCGGCGCGGTCGGGTTCGTGATCTTCGCGTACCTGGTGATCGGCGGCACGTCCAACGCGGTCAACTTCACCGACGGGCTGGACGGGCTGGCCGCCGGCAGTGCTGCGATGGTCTTCGGCAGCTATGTGGTGATCTGCTTTTACCAGTTCCGCAATGCCTGCGGGACGGTAAACCGGGCCGGCTGCTACCACGTCCGCGATCCGCTCGATCTGGCCTTGATCGCCGCCGCCGCGCTGGCCGCCTGCTTTGGCTTCCTGTGGTGGAACGCCCACCCGGCTCGGATCATCATGGGTGACACCGGCTCGATGGCGCTGGGCGGACTGGCCGCCGCGCTGGCCATCCTCACCCGGACCGAGCTGCTGCTGGTGGTGCTGGGTGGGCTGTTCGTGGTGGAGATGATGTCGGTCATCTTGCAGGTCGCGGTGTTCAAGTGGAAGCGTCGCCGGATCTTCAATATGGCCCCGATCCACCACCATTTTGAGCTGTCCGGCTGGGCCGAGATGACGGTCATCGTCCGGTTCTGGATCATCGCCGGGATTGCCGCGGCGTTCGGGCTGGGCTTGTTCTACGCCGAGTACTTGTCCTACGGGCTGCCCGGATGACCGCAGCGCGCCGAACCTGCCGGCCTGGACCGGGCCGAGCTCACCGAGGCGATCGCGCGACACGCCCCCGATGTCCCGACCATCAGGGTGGCTGGCACCGACGATGGAGCCATGGCTGAGGTGCGCTTCGTGACCGGGCTGGCCCGGCCGGAGGATGCCGGTGCTGCTGTGGTCCGGGAGCTGGCCGTAGCCAGCGCGGCCAAGTGAGCGGTCCCGCCCGGCGGCCGGTCCGGGCGACGGGGTTCTTGGACCGGCCGATGACCTCGCTGCACTTGGTGGTGGTGGTCGGCGGGCTGCTGCTCGGCATCGGGCTGGTGATGGTGCTATCGGCCTCGATGGTGGAGTCCTACCAGGACTTCGGCTCGGCGTACGGCGTGTTCAAAAAGCAGCTCATGTGGGTGGCCATCGGGCTGCCGGTGTTCTGCCTCGGGCTGCGGCTGCCGCCCCGGGCCTACCATGCGCTGGCCTACCCCGCGCTGGTCGCCTCGGTGCTGGCACTGGCCGTGGTGCTGGTGCCTGGCATCGGGGTGTGGGCGCACGGCGGCCGGCGCTGGATCGACCTCGGCCCGCTGCAGTTGCAGCCCAGCGAGCCGGCGAAGCTGGCCTTTGTGCTGTGGGGGGCTGCGGTGCTGGTCCGCAAGGACCGCCTGCTGCAGCAGTGGAAGCACTTGCTGGCTCCATTGGTGCCGATGACCACCCTGCTGGCCGGGCTGGTCATGCTGGAGCCCGACCTGGGGACCACGCTGTGCTTCGTACTGATCTTGTTCGGTCTGCTGTGGACGGTCGGTACGCCGTTCCGGCTGTTCGCCCTGCTGGGCGCCAGCGCGGTCGGCGCGGTGGTGCTGCTGATCCTCATCGAGCCGTACCGGCTAGCCCGGCTGACCAGCTTCCTGAACCCGTTCGCTGACAGCGGCAATGCCGGTTACCAGGCGGTGCAGGGGCTGTATGGGCTGGCCACCGGCGGCTGGTTCGGGGTCGGTCTCGGGCAGAGCCGGCAAAAGTGGGGGCTGCTGCCCAACGCGCACACCGACTACATCTTCGCCATCCTCGGCGAGGAGCTCGGGCTGGTCGGCTGCCTGGTGGTGCTGGCGCTGTTCGCCACCCTGGCCTATGCCGGGATCCGGATCGCGCGGCGCAGCGCTGACCCGTTCGCCCGGCTGGTGGCTGGCGCGTCCACCGTCTGGCTGGTCGGCCAGGCGGTGATCAACATGGGGTACGTGACCGGGCTGCTGCCGGTGACCGGGATCCCGCTGCCACTGATCTCCTTTGGGGGCACCTCGCTGGTGGTCACCTTGTTCGTCCTTGGCATGCTGGCCTCCTTTGCCCGGCATGAGCCGGCCGCGGTCAGCTACCTGACCATCCGCGGCCGGTCCCGGCTGGGTCGCTGGCTCGGCCTGCCGGTGCCGAAGGCGTACCCGCGGGTCAGCCGGCCGCCGGTCCGGCCGCGGCCGGTGGGTACGGCCGTCCCGCGGCGTCGGAGCCAGCCCTCAGCGGCTACCGTACCGGTGCGGACGACCCATCCGCCGGGCACCAGGAGGAAGCTCCAGTAAATGAGCTGCAGTCAATGAGCCGACCGCTGCACGTGGTGCTCGCCGGGGGGGGGACAGCCGGGCACATCTCTCCCGCGCTGGCCACCGCCGACGCGCTGCGCCGGCTGGATCCAGCGGTCGGGATCACCGCATTGGGCACCGAGCGTGGCCTGGAGACCCGCTTGGTGCCCGAACTCGGGTACGAGCTGGCGCTGATCCCGCCGGTACCGCTGCCCCGCAAGCCCTCGCCGGACCTGGTCCGGCTGCCGTTTCGGGTCCGCTCGGCAGTCTCCCAGACCGCCGAGGTGTTGGCCCGGGTCGGCGCCGACGTCCTGGTGGGCTTCGGTGGGTACGTGGCGTTGCCGGCCTACCTGGCCGCCCGCCGGCAGCGGATCCCGGTGGTGGTACACGAGGCGAACCCGGTGCCCGGCATGGCGAACCGGGTCGGCGCCCGGTTCGCCGTGGTGGTTGCAGTGACCGTACCGGGCACCCCGCTGTCCGGTGCCCAGGTGGTCGGGCTGCCGCTGCGGACCGCGATCACCGGGCTGGACCGGCCGGCGCAGCGGCTGGCCGCCCGCCGGCACTTCGGCTTGGACGCTGACCGGCCGACCTTGCTGGTGACCGGCGGCTCGCAGGGCGCCCGGACGCTCAACATCGCCGCCTCAGCGGCCGCACCGCTGCTGGCCGCGGCCGGTGTGCAGGTGCTGCACGCGATCGGTAGCAAGAACACCGTCGCTCACCAGCAGCGCCCGGGTGACCCCCCGTACCTGATGCTGCCTTACCTGGAGCGGATGGACCTGGCTTACGCGGCCGCCGACGTGGCGCTGTGCCGGGCCGGTGCGAACACTTGCGCGGAGCTGGCCGCGGTTGGCCTGCCGGCGGCGTACGTGCCGCTGCCGCACGGCAACGGCGAGCAGCGGCTGAACGCGCTGGCCGTGGTGCAGGCCGGCGGCGGGCTGCTGGTCGAAGACGCCGAGCTGACCACGCCCTGGATCAGCGCGCACTTGCTGCCGGTGCTGATCGACCCGCAGCGGGTCTCGACAATGTCGGCGGCGGCCGCCCGGTACGGTCGCCGCGATGCGGACGTGGCACTGGCCACGCTGGTCCTGGACGCGGCCGTCAGGCGGCCCGGGTAGGGGGTGTCAGCCATGCTCGAGTTGGCTGGGCTGGAGATGCCCGCCGAGATCGGCGCGCTCGGCCGGGTGCATTTCGTCGGCATCGGCGGGATCGGGATGAGCGGGATCGCCCGGATCCTGCTGGCCCGCGGCCGGCCGGTCTCCGGTAGCGACGCCAGCGACTCCGGCGGGATGGCCGCGTTGCGCACCCTGGGCGCGACCGTCCATATCGGACACTGTGCGGCCAACCTCGGGGCGGCCGACACGGTGGTGGTCTCCACCGCGATCCGGGCCGACAACCCGGAGCTGGTGGCGGCCCGCCAGCGGGGTACCCGGGTGCTGCCCCGAGCGGCCGCGCTGGCCGTGGTGATGGCCGGCCGGCGGGGGGTCGCGGTAACCGGCACGCACGGCAAGTCCACCACCACCTCGATGCTCACCGTCGGCGCCCGGGCGGCCGGGCTCGACCCGTCCTTTGCGGTTGGCGCTGACCTGACCGGCGCTGACCTGACCGGCGCCGTCGGCAACGCGCACCACGGGACGGGGGAGCTGTTCATCGCCGAGGCGGATGAGTCCGACGGCTCGTTCCTGCTGCTGTCGCCGCACGCCGCGGTCGTGACCAACGTGGAGGCCGACCACCTAGACCAGCACGGCACTGCCGAGGCGGTGGCCGAGGTGTTCCGCCGGTTCGTCCGGCGGGTCCCTGCCGACGGCCTGTTAGTGCTGTGCGCGGATGACCCTGGCTCGGCCGCGCTGGCCAGCCAGGCACGCTGCCGGGTCCGCAGCTACGGCGAGTCGGCCGGCGCCGACCTGCGGCTGGTCGACCTGGTGGTCGGGCCGGCGACAACGACATACACCGCGGTGTGTGACGGGGTCGAGCTGGCTGCGGTCCAGATCGGGGTCACCGGCCGGCACATGGCGGCCAACTCGGCTGCGGCCCTGCTGACCGCGGTCGAGCTGGGGCTCCCGGTCTCGCGGTTCGTGGCCGGGCTGGCCAGCTTCCGCGGCGTCCGCCGGCGGTTCGAGCTGCGCGGCGAGGCTGGCGGGGTGCGGGTGTACGACGACTACGCTCACCACCCGACCGAGATCGCCGCCCAGCTCACCGCGGCCCGGGTGGTCGCTGGCGGTGGCCGGTTGGTGGTGGCCTTCCAGCCACACTTGTACAGCCGGACCCGGGACTTCGAGACCGACTTCGGCGCTGCGCTCGGGCTAGCCGATGAAGTGGTGGTGATGGCGGTCTACGGCGCCCGGGAGGACCCCATCCCTGGCGTGAGCGGGGCCAGCGTCGCCGCCGCGGTGCCGCTGCCAGCCGACCGGGTGCGCCATGAACCGTCCTGGTCGGCGGTGCCAGCGGAGCTGGCCGCCCGGGCCCGGCCCGGTGACCTGGTGATCACCATGGGGGCCGGCGACGTGACGATGATCGGCCCGGCGGTGTTGACGCTGCTCGCGGAGCGGCAGCCGTGAGATTCCAGGCACCTCCCCGGCAGCCCACACTTCGGCAGCGCGGCGGTCGCGGCAGTGCGGCGGCAAGCCAGCAAGCCCGAGTGCTCGCCGGAGTGCTGGGCACGACGGTGTTGCTGGTCGCGGTGGGGTGGGTGGTCGGCTTCACCAGCGTGTTCGGGGTGCGTACGGTCGTGGTGCGGGGCGAGTCCCAGGTCACCGCCGAGACCATACGGGCCGCCGCCGCATTACCGAGGGGCGCGCCGCTGGCCCGGCTGGACCTGACCGGGATCGCCCGGCGGGTTGAGACGATCCCAGGCATCCAGTACGCCCGGGCGAGCCGGTCGTGGCCATCCACGGTGCGCATCGACGTGGTGGAACGCAGCCCGCTGGCGGTGCTGCCGCGCGAGTCCGCGCTGTGGTTAGTAGACGCCGACGGCGTGCTGTTCCAGCAGGTCCGCTCCGCGCCGGCCGGGCTGCCCCGGCTGGTGGTCGCCGACCCGGACCCGGACAGCCCGGCTACCCGGGCTGCGCTGACCGTACTGGCCGCGCTGTCGGACCAGCTCCGGCGCACCGTACAAGTGGTGGAGGCGCCCGGCCCGGACTTAGTCACCCTCGGCCTGCGGGACGGGCGGACGGTGATCTGGGGGGGTGCCGAGGACTCTGCCACCAAGGCGCGGGTGCTCCCGGCGCTGCTGTCCCGGCCGGGCTCGACCTACGACGTCAGTACGCCGACGGTGGCGGTGGTGCACTAAACCCGGGTGATAATCCCGCTGCCCTTCGTCGGCAACGTCAGTGGCATGCTTGGATGGCATGATGACCCGGGCTGAACCACCGGGATCAGCCGACGAGCGGACCTTGCTTGCCGCGTTCCTGGACTTCCTCCGCGCTACGCTCCCCATCAAGTGCGCTGACCTATCAGAGCAGCAGAGCCGGCAGCAAGTGCTGCCCTCGGCCCGTACCACACTGGCCGGTCTCGTCTGGCACCTTCGCTGGTTAGAACATTTCTGGTTCGAAGTCGTGCTGGCCGGCCAGCTTGACCAAGCGCCGTGGACCGACGCTGACCCGGACGCGGACTGGGACGCGCCCGCTGACCGTTCCCTCAGGGCACTGCTGGCGGAATACGCCGCAGCCTGTGCCCGGTCCCGGCAAATCGCGGTCGGGCTGCCGTTGGATTTCGTCGCCGAGCATCCCAAACGACCGGTAAGTGTGCGCTGGGTGCTGATGCACATGATTGAGGAGACCGCCCGGCACGCCGGCCACGCAGATGCGGTACGCGAGCTGATCGACGGTGCGACCGGAGAGTAAGGCCAGTTGCCGCGGAGTTGGGCGACACGCCGCGCGCTTGCTTGCCCCACCCAGGTGGCCCACCTACTGTCCGACCCATCGCTTAGGTTGACATAACGTTAACGGTCTACCTGAGGGTGAGGGTGTCGGACACGGGGGTGACGCGCTTGTGTTCCGGCAGCGTCGCCGCCCCGGTCGTACGCTATGGCCGCGGCACCCATCGCACCGCTACAGCCGCCCGCGCCGAGAGGGAAGCCAACCGTGACACCGCCGCACAACTATCTCGCGGTCATCAAGGTCGTCGGCATCGGTGGCGGCGGAGTCAACGCCGTTAACCGGATGATCGAGGTCGGCCTGAAGGGCGTCGAGTTCATCGCGATCAACACCGATGCGCAGGCGCTGCTCATGAGCGACGCCGACGTGAAGCTCGACGTCGGCCGAGAACTCACCCGCGGGCTGGGCGCGGGCGCGAATCCCGATGTCGGGCGGAAGGCGGCCGAGGACCATAAGGACGAGATCGAGGAGGTCCTCAAGGGCGCCGACATGGTGTTCGTCACCGCGGGCGAGGGCGGCGGCACCGGTACCGGCGGTGCGCCAGTGGTGGCCGCGATCTCCCGCAAGATTGGTGCGCTGACCATCGGGGTGGTGACCCGACCGTTCTCCTTCGAGGGCAAGCGGCGGGCTGGCCAGGCTGAGCTGGGCATTGAGGGGCTCCGCAACGAGTGCGACACCCTCATCGTGATCCCCAACGACCGGCTGCTCCAAATTTCCGACCGGAACGTCAGCGTGATGGAGGCGTTCAAGTCGGCCGACCAGGTGCTGCTGTCCGGCGTGCAGGGTATCACCGACCTGATCACCACTCCGGGCCTGATCAACCTCGACTTCGCCGATGTGAAGTCGGTGATGAGTGGGGCCGGCAGCGCGCTGATGGGCATCGGCTCGGCGCGTGGGGACAACCGTGCGGTGGCCGCGGCCGAGATGGCGATCGCCAGCCCATTGCTGGAGGCCAGCATGGAGGGCGCCCACGGGGTGCTGTTGTCGATCTCCGGTGGCTCGGACCTGGGCCTGTTCGAGATCAACGAGTCAGCCTCGCTGGTCTCCGGTGCTGCCCACCCGGATGCCAACATCATCTTTGGCGCGGTGATCGACGACGCGCTCGGTGATGAGGTACGGGTGACGGTGATCGCGGCTGGGTTCGATGGTGGCATGCCCAAGAAGCGGATGGACCTGCCGCGCCGTGCCGAGACCAGCGCGACCGGCGGTTCGATGGGCTCCAGTCAGGCGCTCGGCTCGCTCACCCCGCCGGCGGGCGGCCCCGGGCAGCGCAATGGCCGGCCCGGTGGCGCTCCGCAGCGGCGCCTTGGTGAGGATGACGACGAGCTCGACGTACCTGACTTCATGAAGTTCTGACCAGCCCGGCCGGCGGGCTGACGCCTACAGTGAGCCGCATGCACCGGGTCCGCCCAGAGATGGCTGCCCACCGGCAGCGGCTGGTTGCTGCGCTGGCGGTCTTGTCACCGTGAGTATTGCCAGCGCCGAGGACCCACGGCTGGCCGAGTTGGCGGCCAATCTCGCCGCGGTGCGGCGCCGGATCTCGGCCGCCTGCACGGCTTGCGGGCGGGACGTCGAGGAGGTCACCTTGGTCGCGGTGACCAAGACGTTTCCGGCCGCCGATGTCCGCCGGCTGGCTGAGCTGGGGCTGGTTGATGTCGGAGAAAGCCGCGACCAAGAAGCGCGCCCGAAGGTGACCGAACTCGCCGACCTAGCTCTCCGCTGGCACTTCGTCGGTCGGCTGCAACGGAACAAGGCGCGCAGCGTAGCCGGCTACGCCCATCTGGTGCACGCGGTGGACCGGCCGGAGTTGCTGGTCGCGCTGGAGCAGACCGCTACCGATCAGGTCGCTACCGATCAGGCCACGACGGCTCAAGCCGGCGGGCAGCGCCCCGATCGGCCGCTGGCGGTGCTGATCCAGGTTAACCTTGACCCAGACCCCGAGCACGCCCCAACTCCCGATCAGACCCGGACCGCCTCCCGGGGCGGTGCCGCGCCGGCCGAAGTAGCCGCACTGGCGGATGCGGCGGCAGGCTGCCAGCACCTCCGGCTGGCCGGGCTGATGGCGATCGCGCCGCGGGCCGGCGACCCCGACCGCGCCTTCGCCCGGCTGGCCGAGGTGGCGGCCAGGGTGCGTGCCGAGCATCCCGCCGCGACCGTGCTGTCCGCCGGGATGAGCGGGGACCTGGAGGCTGCAATCCGGCACGGCGCGACACACCTGCGTGTCGGAACGGCGTTGTTGGGCAGTCGAGCGACCTTGGTCCGGTAATCTCGCGGCAAAGATCGTGTAGACCGAGGGAGGGCGCCTCGATGGCCGGCGCAATGCGCAAGATGGGGATCTACCTCGGCCTCGTCGAGGATGACGAGCGCCGCAGTGATGTTGGCGACTATGACGAGTACGACGGCTACCCGGAGGACTCGGAGGTCGCCGCGGTCCGACGCGACCACCGGCCGGTCCGACCCTGGGACGACAGCCCCGCGCTGCATCGCGACCCGGGGTACGACGAAGCAACCCGGGTCGGTCAGCCGAACCGCATCACCACCCTGCACCCGCGTACCTACAACGAGGCGCGGACGATCGGCGAGCACTTTCGCGAAGGTGTCCCGGTGATCATCAATCTCACCGAGATGGACGATATAGATGCAAAGCGACTGGTCGACTTCGCCGCGGGACTTATCTTCGGCCTTCGTGGCAGTATCGAGCGTGTGACCAACAAGGTGTTCCTGCTCTCCCCCCAGGATGTCGAGGTCACCGCCGAAGACAAGGCCCGCATCGCCGAAGGTGGGTTTTTCAACCAGAGCTAGGACAGGTATGCGAGGGTTGTGGAGTTTTGTCCATCTCCTGCTATTTATATTTCTTCTGTTGCTCTTCGCCCGTTTTGTGATTGACTGGGTGATGGTGTTTGCTCGGAGTTGGCGGCCGACCGGGGTGGTGGCGGCAGGGCTCGAAGTGGTCTACTCGGCCACTGACCCGCCTCTCAAGGCACTCCGGAGGGTGATCCCTCCGCTGCGTCTGGGAAGCTTGAGCATCGACCTAGGCTTCATGGTGTTGCTGTTGGCTGTATATATCTTGATGGGTGTCATCCCCAATCCCTGATGGACAGGCCAGCGGAACTTGGCAGTATGAGCACTAGTCCGTACCGTTCCTGTCCGCAGTCTCACGAGGTGATCAGATGCCGCTGACCCCCGCTGACGTGCACAACGTGGCGTTCAAGAAGCCGCCCATCGGCAAGCGCGGGTACGACGAGGACGAGGTGGACGCGTTCCTCGATCTCGTCGAAGCCGAGCTGGCCAGGCTCATCGAGGAGAACAACGACCTGAAGGCGCAGGTCGATGAGTTCGCCTCCGTACCCGGTCAGCCGGTCGCTCTGGCCAGCGCGCCACCGCCCCCCCCGCCGCCCCCACCGATGGCGATTGCTCAGCAGCAGCAGCTCGGGCCGGGTACGGAGGGTGTGCAGGAACACGGCCAGGCGGTGAGGATGCTGGCGCTGGCCCAGGAGACCGCCGAGAAGTATGTTGCCGACGCCAAGACCGAGGCCGACCGGCTGGTCACCGAGGCGCGGACCAAGTCCGAGCAGTTGATCTCGGAGTCGCGGGTCAAGGCCGACGCCCTGATCGCCGACGCCCGGACCCGCTCCGAGGCGATGGAACGGGACGCCCGCAGCAAGGCGCAGTCACTGGTCACCGACGCCGAGCGCAAGCACAACGAGGTTGTCGCTGGCCTGGAGCAGCGGAAGACCGGCTTGGAGAAGCGCGTCGAGCAGCTCCGGACCTTCGAGCGGGAGTACCGGACCCGGTTGAAGTCGTACCTGGAGACGCAAATGCGTGAGCTGGACAGCCGGGTTTCCGCGGAGCCGGCCGAGGTGCCGCAAGGCGCCGCGAACTCCACGGGCGGTCCGGCGTTCGCGTCCCCCTACGGCCGGGCCGGGCAGGACAACGCCCGCTGAGTCCCGGCCAGACCATCCGCACTACCGTCATACAAGCGCATAAGGGCCATCTGTGATCTTGCTCAGCCTGCTGCTCGTGCTGGTCTCGCTGGGACTGCTCATTGCTGGTTTGGCCTGGGCCAGCCAGGTTCTGGTGTGGGCCTCCATCACGGCCAGCCTGCTGGCCGGGTTGTGTTTGGCGTTTGCCGTGCTGCGGCGGCGCCCGCCCGAGGCGGAGGAAGACGAGACCAGGCTACTTCGGAGCACGGTGGAGGATGCCTCCACCAGTGCACCCGCTACCCATGGTGGGTCCGCTGTCGAGGATCCGGCCGGCAGCGACCACACCACGTCGATTCCGATCGAACCGGGGCCCTCGGCTAGCGCCAACGGTGGGCGCGGTGGCACTGTCCCGGTTGGGGGGGTGTGGACCGACCCGCGCGGCGTACGGGAGGCGGCGCCGCCGGTCGGGCCGGACCACGACGCCGTACCCCCTGAAGCTACTGGTGTCTCAGGGCCTCCTGGTGTTCCCGGGGCTGCGAGTGTTCGAGGGGCTGCTGGCCGCGACCGGCCCGCTAAGGATGCGGACTATCCCGATCCGCCGGGCGAACCGCCAGCGGAGCAGGTCTCCGCTACCAACGCGCTGCGATTGGTCCCGTCGGCTGCCGCCATGGTGGTGGTAGTAGACGGCCGGCCGCGGTACCACCTGCTTGACTGCCCGCACTTGGCCGGCCGGCAGGCTGTCTCGCTGCCGTTCTCGGAAGCCCGAGAGGCCGGGTTCACCCCATGCTCAATGTGCAAGCCGGACACCCACCTCGTGCAGCGGGCCCAAGCCTCGATGACACCGCGGTGGGTCGGACCGGAAGGATCGCCCGGTGGCACCACCGAGACCGGGCGCAAACCTGGCCGGCTTTAGCTTTAGACCACCCGCTGTAGCCAGAAGGCCAGCCCCAGCTCGGTGTCCCCGTACTCCGGTAGGTCCTCAGCCGGCCGGCCGCGGGTCAGCGAGCTGGCCAGCACCTCCGCGGCGATGCCCGCACCGTGCTCGGCCAGCGTCTCGGCGATCTCCCCGCTGGCGGTCCAGGAAAGCTGGATCCGGTCTGAGATGTCCAGCCCAGCAGATTTACGGGCCTCCTGTACCAGCCGGACCACCTCGCGGGCCAACCCGGCCCGGCGCAGCTCTGGCGTCACCGTCAGGTCCAACGCCACTGTCTCGCCGGCCTCGGTGGCCACCGACCAGCCGGTCCGCGGCGTCTCGGTCAGCAGCAGCTCCTCTGCCGACAGGCTGACCGGTTGGCCGTCTACTACCACCTCGGCTGGTCCGCCCGCGCGTACCGCAGCGGCCAGTGCCACCGGGTCGGCCGTCGCGATCGCCGCCGCGACCGCCTTGGTCCGAGCGCCGAACCGCTTTCCCAGCACCCGGAAGTTCGGCTTGACGGTGACGTCCACCAGCTCGGTGTCCCCAGCAAGGGTGTCCACGGACAGCACGTTCAGCTCCTCGGCGACCTGTTCGCGCAGCTCCGCCGGCAGCGAGGCCCAGCCGGCCGCACCGCTGGCACTGACCAGGGCCCGCGACAGCGGCTGCCGGGTCCGTACCCCGGAGCTGGCGCGGGCCGCCCGGCCGGCCTCGACCAGTCGCCGGACCAGCGCGACCTGCTCGGCCAGCTCGTCGTCAACCAGCGCGCTGTCCACCGACGGCCAGCGGGCGAGGTGCACCGAGTCCGGTAGCTGGTCGGAGGACGGCTGGAACACCCACTCCCAGACCGCGTCGGTGATGAACGGAGTGAACGGCGCCAGCAGCAAGGTCAGCACGTACAAGCACTCGTGCAGGGTGGCCAGCGCCGCCGGGTCGCCGGCCCAGAACCGCCGGCGGGACCGGCGGACGTACCAGTTCGACAGGTCATCGACATACTGGGTGAGCAACCGGCCGGCCCGGGTGGTGTCGAAGCTCTCCAGCGCCGCGTCAACCTCGCGGGCCAGCCGGTACACCTCGGACAGCGCCCACCGGTCCAGCGCCGGCCGCTGGATCCGGTCAGGCCCGGGAGTCTGGTACGGCACCCAGCCGGCCGCGTGCGCGTACAGGGTAAAGAACGAGGCGGTGTTCCAGTAGGTCAGCAGCACCTTGCGGACGATCTCCTCCAGCGCTGCGTGGCCGACCCGACGGGCGGTCCACGGCGAGCCGGAGCAGAGCATGAACCAACGCAGCGCGTCCGCCCCGTGCCGGTCCATCAACGGGATCGGCTCCAGGATGTTGCCCAGGTGCTTGCTCATCTTCCGGCCGTCCTCGGCCAGGATGTGACCGAGGCAGAGCACGTTCTCATACGACGAGGCGTCGAAGACCAGCGTGCCGACCGCCATCAGGGTGTAAAACCAGCCGCGGGTCTGGTCGATGGCCTCGCAAATGAACTGGGCCGGGTAGTTCTCCCGCAACTCGGCCGCGCTGCCGGGCAGGTGGGGGTAGCCGAGCTGGCCAAACGGCATCGAGCCCGAGTCGTACCAGGCATCGATGACCTCTGGCACCCGGTGGGCCGGCTCGCCGCAGGCTGGGCAGGGCAGCGTCACCTCGTCCACGTACGGGCGGTGCGGGTCCAGGGCGGACATCTCCCGGCCAGCCAGCTCACCGAGCTCGGCCCGCGAGCCGACCGCGGTCAGGTGCCCGTCAGTGCACCGCCACAGCGGCAGCGGGGTGCCCCAGTACCGGTTGCGGGACAGCGCCCAGTCGATGTTGTTGGTCAGCCAGTCGCCGTAGCGACCGTGCTTGATGTGCGCCGGGTACCAGTGGGTGCGCTCGTTCTCAGCCAGCAGCCGGTCCTTGATCGCGGTGGTGCGGATGTACCAGGACGGCTGGGCGTAGTACATCAGCGGGGTGTGGCAGCGCCAGCAGTGCGGGTAGCTGTGCTCGTACGGCTGGTGCCGGAACAGCAGCCCGCGGGTCGCCAGGTCGGCGACCAGGGCCTCGTCGGCCTTCTTGAAGAACTGCCCGCCCACCAGCGGCACGTCGGGCTGGAACCGGCCGTCCGCGCCGATCGGGTTGACTACCGGCAGCCCGTACGCTCGGCACACCGTCAGGTCGTCGGCCCCGAACGCCGGTGCCTGGTGTACCAGGCCGGTGCCGTCCTCGGTGGTGACGTAATCGGCCAGTACGACGTAGTGCGCGTCCGGGATCGGGACCAGGTCGAACGGCCGCTGGTAGGTGATCCGCTCCAGCTCCCGGCCGGGGATGCTGGCCAGCACCTCGGCGTCGGCTCCCAGGACGGTGGCCAGCAGCGGCTCGGCGACCACGAACGTGCCGGCGCCGGTGCGGGCGACGACGTAGCTGACCTCCGGGTGCACCGCGACCGCGGTGTTGGACACCAGCGTCCACGGCGTGGTGGTCCACACCAGCAGGTCCGCCTTACCCTGCCAGTCGCCGGAGGTGACCGGGAACCGGACGTACACCGAGGGGTCGACCACCGTCTCGTAGCCTTGGGCCACCTCGTGGTCGGACAGCCCGGTGCCGCAGCGTGGGCAGTACGGCGCGACCCGGTGGTCGGCGACCAGCAGCCCGGCATCGAAGATCTGCTTCAGCGACCACCAGACCGAGTCGATGTACTCTGGCGACATCGTCCAGTACGCGTCGGAGAAGTCGACCCAGTAGCCCATCCGCTCGGTCATCGCGACGAACTCATCGACGTGCCGGGTGACCGATTCGCGGCATTTGGCGTTGAACGCGGCCACGCCGTACCGCTCGATGTCGGGCTTGCCGGCGAAGCCGAGTTCCTGCTCCACGGCCAGCTCCACTGGCAGGCCGTGGCAGTCCCAGCCGGCCCGGCGCTGCACGTGGTAGCCCTTCATCGTCTTGAACCGGGGGAAGACGTCCTTGAAGACGCGGGCCTCGACGTGGTGCGTACCGGGCATCCCGTTGGCGGTTGGCGGCCCCTCGTAGCAGACCCAGCGTGGGCCGTCTGCGGTCTGCTCCAGGCTGCGGGCGAAGACCTTGCGTTCGGCCCAGCGGTCCAGGATCTCCCGGTCCAGCCGCGGCAGGTCGACGTGCGCGGGCAGCGGGGTGAAGGGGAAATCCTTCGGCATCGGCGGTGCTCTCCTCTGGCAAGTTGGTGAGGTGTGGTGCGCTGTGCTTGCCAGAGGGACGACGGTAGGCCGCCGCGGTACCACCCTCCTTGGCGGCCCGCTGGCTCGGCCACCCGCTCGTTGCTGGGTCCGGGTCTACTGAGGCCGGGTACGGCCCGTTCTTCCGGTGCTCGGGGGTGATTTTCACGCCGGCCAGGCCCCCGGGCTTCCACCGCCCCCGGGTCGCTGCTCGCTGCTGGCTGCGTCCGGCGTTACTCCTCCCCGTCAACGCAGCCACCATCGTACCGGCTGGCCGGCAGCCGGCGCGATCTCATCGCTCGTGCCACCACCAACCGGGCCCAGGTCGCTCCCGGCGCTAAGATCCGGGCACAGGTCGGCGTCCGCTGGCCGAGTATGGCGAGGAGAACATGGCAGATACCGTCCAGCAGGTCCAGGAAGAGTACTTCGAGAACGAGGCAACCGGGGTCGAGTTCGAAGACCTTGACTCCAATCTAGGAATCGACCGGCCGTGGAACCCTGCCGATATCCGGGTCGGTACCCGCCAGTTCTCTCTGCGGAACATCCTGGATATGGTCGAGGAAAACGACCTTGAACTCGCACCTGACTTCCAGCGCAACAAGGTCTGGAAGGACCGCCAGAAGTCCCGACTTGTTGAGTCGGTGCTCCTGCAGATACCATTGCCGGCTTTCTATTTTGCCGAGGATGCCTCGGGGCTGATGCGGGTCGTTGACGGACTGCAGCGGCTCTCTACCATTCATGATTTTGTGCACGGCAGGCCGGACGGTTTCAAGTTCAAGCTGGTTGACCTTGAGTATCTGCGGTCGGAGGAAGGGAAGCGGTTCGATGAGCTACCGCCAGCCTGGCGCCGACGCATCCTCAACGCACAAATCGTCGTCCACGTTATTGATCCGACAACGCCGGCAAGCGTGAAGTACGACATCTTCAAGCGGATCAACACTGGTGGCACCCCGCTCAACTCGCAAGAAGTTCGGCACTGCATGAGCCAGCCGCGGAGTCGGAACTTTCTCCGGAGTTGCACGAATCTGGCGGCATTCGACCAGGCGACCGGAGGAAGATTCAGGAATCACGTCCGGATGGACGACCGGGAGGTCGTGCTGCGATTCTGCGCATTCTACCTCTTTGGAGTCGACGGCTTCGTGGAGGTGGGCTCGATGGACGCATTCCTGGAGCAGACAACCGCAGTCCTGGACGATCCTACCGAGGTACCGGACGACACTCTTGAGGGTATGCGAGAGGCGTTCGAGCGGGGGCTAGAGAATTGTTACACGGTTTTCGGTGAACATGCCTTCCGCAAGTGGACCACGAGTTCGGAATCACGAAATCCGATCAACCGGCCGCTGTTTGAGACCTGGTCGGTGACCCTCGGGTCCTACAAGCCGACCGACCTAGCGGTCCGCAAGAGCGGGATCGTGGCCGCCGCCCGCGAGGCGATGACCTCAGACCGGGCTTATGTTGACTCGATCACGACCTCCACTGGAGATCCGAGGAAGGTTCGGCTCCGGTTCAACCGCGCGGCGGCGCTGGCTCGGGTCGGACTGTGATTACCGCACTGGAAGTCGAGAACTTCAAGCGCTTCGCCAAGATCGCGCTTCCGCTGCGACCGATGACGGTCCTGACCGGACTCAACGGCACCGGAAAGAGCACGCTGATACAGGCGATGCTGCTCGCCCGGCAGGTGGCAGAGAATCCGGCAAGCGAGGTGGTCCAGATCAATGGCGTCTACAACTTCGCTCTCGGTGAGGCGAATGAGGTTTTGCACGCGGATGCGGACCGGACCCAGATCGAGGTACGGGTGCATACTCTGGACGGGGCATATCGATACTTGTTCGGTGCCCCAGATGAGGTGCGGAGCCTAAACCTGCCGATTCTTAGCCGGCCAGCCAGCGATCCAGAGATCCTTACCGGATCGGGCATGGCGTTCACGTATCTGACCGCTGACCGTCTTGGTCCCCGGGACCAGCTCGACGTCAGTGCCGACGACCACCGCCGGGTCGGGGTGGGCGTGCGTGGCGAGTTCACCGCCCAGGCGTTGGCTCTCCACGAGAGTGCCGAGGTGCCGGAGGCGCGCAGACATGAACGAACCGTGGGTAGCGGAGTTGTGACACTGCGCACCCAGTTGGAGTACTGGGCAAGTGACATCATCCGCCCGATTCAGATCTCGGCGCACTGGCCGCCTGGTATCAATGCCAGCGTGATCCGGTTCCAGGATCCGGATTTCATCAGCGAACCGATCAGGCCTGCAAACATGGGTTATGGGGTTTCCTATTCACTTCCTATCATTATCGCGGGGCTGCTCACGCCGCCGGCCGGGCTAATCATCGTCGAAAATCCCGAAGCTCACCTTCACCCGGCCGGCCAGTCGCGGTTGGGACGTTTTCTGGCGCGGGTGGCAGGGAGCGGTGTCCAAATCGTTGTGGAAACACACAGCGACCATGTGGTCAACGGTATCAGGCTGGGCGCCGCCGTTGACACCTCTATCGACCCAGCCTCGGTCGTAGTGTACTTCTTCGGCGCCGGCGGAGAACTCGCCCAGCCAATCCAGATTAATGACCGCGGCGAGTTTTCGGCCTGGCCAACTGGATTCTTCGACCAGATAGAGGACGACCTAGAGAGGCTGAGCCGTGCCCGGCGCCGAGGCGACTGAGCCGGTCCGCCTCGTCCTCGACGAAGCCAGCCTTGACTTCCGCGGGATGGATCTGGGAAACATTGCCGGAAATCTGGAACAGCTCAGCGACATCTTGCAAGACGTGCAGCGCGGACGGCACCGTGTTTTTGTCGGCCCGTTCCTCTATGACGCTGACTGTGCGGATGATGCCACCCTAACAGACTACCTGTTCGGAGCGGCGAAGCTCAAGATTGGCCGAGATGTGGCCATTCGGCTGGCCCGCCTTCTTGACAAGTGCCCCAGGTGGGAGTCGGCGTACCTAGGAATTGACGGCGACGTCTCGATCGACGGGGAAGAGGTTAAGTTCGCGTTTTCAGTCAACTATGCGCTCGCCGCCAAGCTGGCTGGGGTTGGGGTGGCCTGCATTGTCTTTCCTGGCTGCACTAGGCGAGGAGAGATCCTGGTCCGCGCGAGGTCCGGCGAAGGGCTACTCCAGTTCTACGCCACAGCCGACCTGAGTTTCTTCTGGCGTAGCCTGTTTGCCGATGAGGCGGTGCCCGAGCAACACTTCTTCGAGCTGGCCGCGGATGCGTTTCCCGACCTGTTGTTCTTGCCCACCCTGTCGTTTCGGCGGTTCGCTGGCTCCTACCTGGCTGTTCGAGACAGTGTGGTCGCCGCGCTCGGGGCGCTGAACGACTATTTCGCTGACGCCTTTGTCGCCGGCAAAGGTATCCCTGCCGAAATCAAGGCCCTGCTTGGCAGGTATGGACTCGATGTCTCACCCGAATCTCCCAAGACGCGTTCCAGCTCCCGGCTCATGCGGACCCGAGACGTGGTCTTCGAGGATAGCTCGTACCGGTGCGAGTGGCATGTGAAGCTGGCGGCCCATCGAAACCGGATCCACTTCTCGCTGCCTCAGAAAGACCTGGGTGGAAAGATCGTTGTCGGAATATTCGCGGAGCATCTGCCGACCTGACGGGCACCGTTGTCAGCTTACCGGCGGATGTGGGCGGATGCCGGCCCGGCATGAGTCGCCGTGTCCAGGTCGGCAGCCGCTCCCCGTACCTCGGCTAGTTCCTGGCCTCTTGAAGGTCCGGCCGGGGAGTCCCGTCGTTCCAACTTGCCGTGGTGTCGAGCCCAGGGCGGCGGCCCGATCCCGGTCAAGATCCAACCTGGCAAGTGGGCACCTGTTGTCCCTATGAAGCGACCACAGGTGACCTGTTGTCTGATCCGGTCAAGATCCAACCTGGCAAGTGGGCACCTGTTGTCCCTATGAAGCGACCATAGGTGACCTGTTGCCTGATCCGGTCAAGATCCAACATGGCGAGGCAGCGGGCTGCTTGCTGGGTGCGCCAGCCGGCCAGCGGCTCACCGCGGCTGGGCCGATCCAGCCGGCGGTTTGGCCGCTCGGGACAATGGTCCGATGGTTGAGCTGCGGGTACGGATCCGGGTCCGGCCTGGCGCGTCCCGGACCGCCGTCGGCGGTGCGTACGACGACCCAGCCGGCCGGGCACTGGTGGTCGTCGTGCCGGCCCGGGCGGTGGACGACCGGGCCACCAAGGTGGCGTTGCGCGCGGTGGCTGCGGAGTTCGGCGTGCCGTACCGCGCGGTCACCCTGATCGCTGGCGGGACCAGCCGGGACAAACTGCTCGCTTTCGAGCCGATGCCGGCCGGTCTCGGCCCGGCGGATCTGGCGGAACGGTTGGCTGCGCTGATGGGACCAGGATGACCGATCCGATGCTGGCCGACGTTGGTGCAGGACTGAGAGCCGCGGCGCCGGCCGTTGTCGGCACCGCGCCGGAGCTGGCGCTGCTGATCGGCGCGCTGGTGGTCTTGGCTGGCGTACTGGCGGTGCGGCTGGCCACTCGGTTCGGGCTGCCCAGCCTGCTGCTCTACCTGGCTATCGGCGTGATCATCGGCGAGGACGTGGCGGGGGTTGAGTTCAACAATGCCGAGCTGGCCCGCTTGCTCGGGCTGTGGGCGCTGGTGCTGATCCTGGCCGAAGGGGGTCTGACCACCCGCTGGACGGCAGTACGGGACGCGGTGCCGCTGGCGCTGGTGATCTCCACCGTCGGGGTCGCGGTGTCCACCGCGATCACCGGGGCTCTTGCGGTCGTGCTGCTGGACCTGGACTGGCGCAGCGGGTTACTGCTGGGCGCGGTGGTGTCCTCCACCGATGCGGCCGCGGTCTTCTCCACCCTGCGCCGGCTGACCCTGCGGCACCGGTTGATGGCGACCCTGGAGCTGGAGTCTGGCTTCAATGACGCCCCAGCGGTGCTGCTGGTCACGTTGCTGTCCAGCAGCACCGCGTTCGGCGGGACGCGCCCGGTGCTGTCGGCGCTCGGTCAAGTGGGCTACGAGCTGGTCGCTGGCGCGGCGATCGGCCTGCTTGTTGGCTGGCTCGGTGCCGCAGTGCTGCGCCGCTCCGCGTTGCCGGCGGCCGGGCTGTACCCGCTGGCCACCGTCGCCTTCACCGTAATCGGGTACGCGGCGGCCAGCCTGGCGCAAGCCTCCGGGTTCATCGCGGTGTACTTGACCGGGCTGGTGCTCGGCAACGCCCGGCTGCCGCACCGGCAGGCCACCCTGGGCTTCGCTGAGGGGCTGGCCGGGCTGGCCCAGATCGGGCTGTTTGTACTGCTTGGCCTGCTGGTCGTCCCGCACCAGCTTGGTACGGCGCTGCTGCCGGCCCTGGTGATCGGCGGCGCCTTGCTGGTGCTGGCCCGGCCGGTGTCCGTACTCGCCTCCGCGGTGTGGTTCCGGGTGCCCTGGCGGGAGCAGGCGTTCTTGTCCTGGGCCGGGCTGCGCGGTGCGGTGCCCATCGTGCTGGCCACCATCCCGCGTATTGATGGGCTCCCGCCCGGCAGCCGGTTGTCCGACCCGAACCGGTTGTTCGAGATCGTGTTCGTACTCGTGGTGGTGTTCACCCTGCTCCAGGGCACCTCGCTGCCGCTGGTGGCCCGCTGGTTGCGGGTGACCGACAGCGAACAAGCGCAGGAGGTTGAGGTGGAGACTGCGCCGCTGGCCGAACTCGGTGCAGACCTGCTGCAGTTGCGGATCCCGGCCGGGTCCCGGCTGCATGGAGTGTACGTCGAGGAACTACGGCTGCCGGACCAGGCGGTGGTCTCGCTGCTGGTTCGGGCCGGCCGGGCGCTGGTGCCGCAGCCGGACACCCGGCTGGCCCGTGGAGACCAGTTGTTGATCGTGGTGACCGCCCGCTGCCGGGACGACACTGAGCGACGGCTGCGGGCGGTTAGCCGGGCCGGCCGGTTGGCCCGTTGGCGGGGGGAGGCCGGCGAGCCTCGGGGCCGGCGCTGAGTCCGCGTACTGTTGCCCTTGTTTTCAGTGGTCGGGCACCTTCTGGGGTCGCTGTGCGTTGTGGTAGCGCGACGCTGTGTCGGAACGTATCCTGTTCGCTCATCTCGCGATCTTGTTTTTCGGGCGGGTCAGACCATGGGTCTGGTCCGCCCGAGAATTCCAGCGCGAGTCAGAGCGCGGTGTCGGGACAGGGGCGCACATCGGACTGGCCGGCCGGCCACGCTGCGCGATTTAGGGGGGCGGAAGGCGGTGCATGATCATGGCGAACAGCGGCAGTACGGGTGCAAGCGGGAAGGCGGCGGCTGCCCGCGAGAAGTCCGCCCAAGCGGCAGCGGTGACCCCGCATCCGCAGGCTAGGGACATCGACCCCGCAGGCGGTCGGCCAGCGTCGAAGACGCCGGTCGCCAAGGCCGCAACCGGCTCGGCCAAGAGATCCCCGACCAGGAAGGTGCCAGCGAGCAAGCCCGCCGGCACGGCCGTACCAGCACAGCAAGCAGCACAGACCGGGCCCCGACCGGAACCGACCCAGCCGGCAGCCACCAAGACCTCGGCAAGAAAGGCCAACGCCGTGACGAAGACCACTGCGCACCCTCCGGCTTCGACCGGGACGGACTGGAGCGCCAGCGAGCTGGCCGAGGTTCGTACCGAGCTGGAACATCAGCTCGCCGAACTGCGCGCCGAGTACGACGACGCGATCGCCGAGCTCAACGACGTGCAGCAGTTCGCCCGAGACGGCGCTGGCGACGACCAGGCCGACACCGGCACCAAGACCCTGGAGCGCGAGCAGGAACTGTCCATCGTGCACAACCGGCTCGATTTGCTGACCCAGGTCGAGCGCGCCATCGAACGGATCAGCTCCGGGACGTACGGGGTCTGCGAGGGCTGCGGCAAGCCGATCGCGAAGGCCCGGCTGCAGGCGTTCCCTAGCGCGACGCTGTGCGTGGAGTGCAAGCAGCGGGAGGAGCGGCGCTGAGGACTAGCTCCACCTGCCTCCCACTGTGCAAGGCTCGATGCTGCCAGGGCTCGGTCCGCTGCTCGTGGCGGACCGGCCCAATGATGGTGCCGACCCGGCCGGGCAGGACAATGGGTTGGTGACCGAGACTGCGGATCAACCTTCGGCCAGCGGGGCACCGACGGGCTCCAGTACGCCGGAGCAGCCCACTCGGCGCCGCACCAGGCTGCTCGCCGCGGTGGCCGTCGCGGTGCTCGCCGCCGACTTGCTGTCCAAGGTCGCGGTGGTCGCCACGCTGTCCAACCGCGGTCCGGTGAAGCTGGCCGGCGGCTTGGTGTACTTGGTGCTGACCCGCAACTCCGGCGCGGCGTTCTCGGTCGCGCAGGGCGCTACCGGGCTGTTCACCTTGATCGCCGCGGTGGTGATCGCGGTGATCCTGCGCACCACACCCCGGCTCCGCTCGGCGCCGTGGGCGGTCTGCCTTGGTCTGATCCTCGGCGGCGCAGGCGGCAACCTGGTCGACCGGCTGTTTCGGATGCCCGGTCCGCTGCGCGGCCAGGTGGTGGACTGGATCAGCTTGCTGGACCCGGCTGGCCGGGTCTGGCCGGTGTTCAACCTCGCCGATGCCGGCATCGTGTCCGGGGGTGTACTGGCCGTGCTGCTGGCCTTACTCGGGTTCGAGCTGACCGGCGGCCGGGCCTCCCGGCCACCATCCGACGATCACCGATGAGCCCCCGGCCCCCGATGAGCAGATGAACCCGAGTACATGAGCACCGATGAGCACATGAGCACCGCTGCGCCACCGGCCCGGGAGGCTCGCCGGCTGCCGGTCCCGGACGGGCTTGCTGGCATGCGGCTGGATGCCGGGCTGGCCCGGTTGTTTGGGTTCTCCCGGACTACCGCGGCCGGGTTGGCCGATGCTGGCGACGTACTGCTGGACGGTCAGTTGGCCGGCAAGGCGGACCGGCTAACCGGCGGCGCCTGGCTTGAGGTCACGCTACCCGCAGTACCGGCCGCGCCGAGCCGGCCCCCGCAGCCGGTGCCCGGCCTTGCCGTGCTGTACGCCGATGACGACATTGTGGTGGTGGACAAGCCGGTCGGCGTAGCGGCCCACCCCAGCCCGGGCTGGGAGGGGCCGACCGTGGTCGGCGGGCTGGCAGCGATGGGGTACCGGATCGCCAGCTCCGGTGCGGCCGAGCGGCAGGGCGTGGTGCACCGGCTGGATGTCGGCACCACCGGGGTGATGGTGGTGGCCACCAGCGAGCGGGCCTACGCCGCGCTGAAGGAGCAGTTCCGCGAACGTAGCGTGGACAAGCAGTACCACGCGTTAGTGCAGGGCCATCCGGACCCCAGCCGAGGCACCATCGATGCCCCGATCGACCGGCATCCCCGGCAGGACTGGAAGTTCGCCGTGGTGGCCGATGGGAAACCCAGCGTCACGCACTACGAGACGGTCGAGGCGTTCCGGGCCGCGTCGCTGCTGGCGGTCACGCTGGAGACCGGCCGTACCCACCAGATCCGGGTACACCTAGCCGCCATCCGGCACCCGTGCGTTGGCGACCTGAGCTATGGCGCCGACCCGAGCTTGGCCGACCGGCTGGGGCTGTCCCGGCAGTGGCTGCACGCCGGTCGGCTGGCCTTCCGGCACCCCGGGGATGGCCGCTGGGTGGAGTTCAGCAGCGACCATCCAGCGGACCTGGCCCAGGCGCTGGAACGGGTGCGGGCCGAGTCGTGAACCGGCGCCTCCTGCTGCGGGCGGCGCGGCGCAGCCGATGAATCCGGTGCTGGGTGCCAGCCTGGATGGCGTACCGCGCCTGCTGGCGGTGTTGCTGGTGGCCTTTCTGGGGTTCGGCCAGCCGGTGCTGGGCTGGTGGAGCGACCGCAAGTTCCGGCGCGCGTTACGCCGGGACCGGCCGGCCAACCCGGCGGCCCGGCGGCAGCGGTACCGGCGGACCATGGTGACCGAGTGGCTGCTGGTGGCGCTCGTACTGGCCGTCGTCGGTGCCGCGCCGGGGCTGCGGCTGGGCCAGCTTGGCCTGCGGTGGCCGGGGTTCACCGGGGCCGCGGCGTCGTTCACCGCGGTCGGCCTAGTCGGGCTGGTGGCCACCGTGGCCGGCTACCCGGTACTGCGCCGCCGGCTGCGGGCGGCGGTTCCGGCCGGTGTGGTCGGCACCGAGGCTGTGCTGGCGATGCTGCCGCGGACCTTCGTCGAACGGCGGACGTACGTCGGGCTGGCGGTCACCGCCGGGATCTGCGAGGAGACGCTTTACCGCGGCTTCCTGATCGCGGTGGCCGGCGCGCTGTTGCCCGGGCTCGGCGCGGTGGGTCTGATCGCGGTCTCGGCTGGGCTGTTCGGCCTGGCGCACCTGTACCAGGGCCCGCTGGGCGTGCTGGGCACCGGCGTGCTGGGCGGCTGCCTGGCTACGCTGTACTTGGGCAGCGGCAGCCTGCTGCTGCCGGTCTGCTACCACGTGCTGCTGGACCTGCGGGTGCTGCTGCTGCCGGCACCGGGTGGGCGCTCGGCCGACGGCCGGCACACCCGCGGTCCCACCCAGGGGGGCGGCGGCGATGCCCGACACCGCGGCTGACCGGTCCGCGCTGCCGCTGCCCCTGCCGGTGCGGCGACCGGCCCGGGACGCCGACTCGGCCGGGCTGATCGCGCTGATTGGCGGGTGCTGGGCGGAGTACCCGGGCTGCGTGCTGGACATCGACGGTGAGGAGCCGTGGCTGCGAGCGCCGGCCACGGCGTACGCCGGCAAGGGCGGTGAGCTGTGGGTGGTCGAGCTGGCCGGGGAGATGGTCGGCTCGGTGGGGCTGGTGCCGGCCGGGCCGGGCGAGGTGGAGCTCAAGAGCCTGTACGTGGCGAAGCTCGCCCGCCGGCAGGGGGTGGGGACGGAGCTGGTCGGGGTGGTCGAGGCGGCGGCCCGCCAGTGGGGGGCGAGTACGGTGCGGCTATGGTCGGACACCCGGTTCGGCGCCGCACACCGGTTGTATCGCCGGCTCGGCTACCAGCCGACCGGGCGTACCCGCGACCTGCACGACCGGTCGAACACCACCGAGTACGAGTTCGTCCGGCGGCTTGACTAGTCCGGCGTTGAGTGGGCTAGCTGCCGCGACCGCCGTCGGGCCGGCTGTGACTCCGGCCTGGCCGGCTCAGCCGTCGCCGGCCAACGCCTCCAGCGCGGGCAGCGCGGCCAGCAGGGCGGCCCGCTGCTCCTCCGGCAAGAGTTGGACCCGGGCCAGCAGTACCTTCGAGCGGGCCGATTTGACCTCCCGGATCGCCCGTTCGCCCTCGCCGGTAGCCGTGATCAGGCAGGCGCGGCCGTCGTCGGGGTCGGGCTCGCGGCGTACGTACCCCTCGCTCACCAACGCCGCGACGATCCGGGTCATGGTCGGTGCACTGACCCCCTCCCGGGCGGCCAAATCGCCGGTCCGGATCGGGCCGAGGTGGACGACCGTGGCGAGCGTCGCGGTGGTGCTGTGACCCAGCCCGGACGGGCTGCTGCGGCGCAGCGACCGGGACAGCCGGCCGAAGGCGAGGTACAGCCGGGCCGCTGCGTCGGCTGCGGTCTGGTCCGGTGTCCCAATGTGGTCCGGTGCCCCAGCCTGGTCCGCTACAGCCTGATCCGCCATAGTCTGATCCGCCACGGTGGTCCCGCTCATGCGGCCCTCGCCCTTCCGGTGCTCGCTGCACCCCTCGTGATACTCATACGTCATCCTCCCAGCCCAGCTCGATATCGTGCCGGACGTGCTCACCGGCCGTCAGCCGGGACTGGACGGCCACCGGTGGGTACCCGCTGGCGACCACCGTGCAGTCGCCAGCGGACACATCAGCCAGCACGTACCCGCCTTCGGCGTCGGTGTGCGTGACCGCAGCGACGTTGCCGGTCTTGTCGAGGATGGTAATGCGGGCGTCCGGCACCGGCCGTCCAGCGCGGGTCCGGGCCGCCCCGAACAGTTGCGCTGCACCGACGAGTACGACGTCCTGGCGCAACTCGCCGGTGTCGGCCACGGTCAGTGACACCGTCACCGGCTGGTAACCGCTAGCGGCGACCACCAGGCGGTAGGTGCCGGCAACCAGCTCGGTGAGGTGATAATGGCCTTCGGCGGTGGTGGGTACCGAGCTGATCACTTCGCCGTCGGCGTTGGTCAGGGTGACCAGGGCACCGGCCACCGCTTGGTCGCTGCCAGCTACCCGGACCGTACCGGTGACCCCGCTGGAGCCGGCCAGCACCACCGCCACGTTGCCCGACCCGTTGCCGACCTCGACGCTGGCCACCCACGGTTGGTAGCCCGGCGCCGAGGCGATCAGCAGGTAGCCACCCGCGTCCGGGGCGCTCAGTGTGAACCCACCGTCCCCGCCAACGTTGTCGCGGCCGACCTGCCGGCCGCTGTGGTCGACCAGCGTCAGTGCCGCGCCGCTGACCAAGCCGCCCCCGGGGCGGCGGACCGTGCCGCGTACCGGCAGACTCGAGCCGATGGCAGCCAACCCGGCGGTTGAGCTGACGCCAGCCAGTTCGACCGAGCCGTCACCCAGTTCGACCGAGCCGTCACCCAGTTCGACCGAGCCGTCGCTGTCCTCGTGGATATAGCGCTGGCCGCGCAGCAGCGAGAACAGCGCGGCGACCACCATCATGATCGCGGCCGCGCTGAACACCACGATCAGCCCGTGGTGGAACGGCTGCGAGATCAGCTGCGGGAAGAACTGGGTGCCGGTCAGGGTGTCCACCCGGGCCGGCGGTAGCTGGCCGAGCACGCCGGACGGCTTCAGCAGCTCACCTATCGGGTTAAAGCCGAGGAATGCGGCGAACAAGCTGCCCACCGGAGGCAGCGTACCGATTTGCTGGGCGACCGGCCCGGGCACACCTTGTTGCCGCAGCCCGTTGGTCAGCGTGGTCGGCAGGGTGGCTGCTAGCCCGATGACCATCAGCGAGAAGAAGATCCCGATCGACAGGGACGTACCGGAGTTCATGAACGTGCCGCGCATGCCGGAGGCGGCCCCGCGTTGCTGGACCGGCACCGCGTTCATGATTGCCGCGGTGTTCGGCGCCGAGAACAGCCCCGAGCCGATGCCATTCAGCATGGTCAGCAGGACAAACTGCCAGTACGGGAAGTCCACCGGCAGCAGGATCAGCCCGACGAACGATGCCCCGGTCAGCAGCAGCCCGCCGGTGGCGAACGCGCGGGCCCCGAACCGGTCGGACAGGTAGCCGGAGATCGGGCCGGCGATCAGGAAACCGATGGTCAGCGGCAGCAAGTAGATACCGGACCACAGCGGCGTCGAGGCGTAGTCGTAGCCGTGCAGCGGCAGCCAAATGCCCTGCAGCCAGATGATCAGCATGAACTGCAGCCCGCCGCGGCCGATCGCGGCCAGCAGCCCGGCCGCGTTGCCGGCGGCGAAGGCGCGGTTCCGGAACAGCTCCAGGTGGAACATTGGCTCAGCGGTCCGCGACTCGATCACGCAGAACGCCACCAGCAGGGCGACCCCGCCCAGCACCCCGGTCAGCACCCATGGGTTGGTCCAGCCGGTGGCATGCCCGCCGTACGGTTGGATGCCGTACGTGATGCCCGCGAGCATGATCGACAGCCCGACCGCAAAGGTCAGGTTGCCTGGCCAGTCCAGCCGGCCGGCCCGCTGTGTGGTGGTGTCCACCTCATGCAGCGAGCGGAACGCCCAGGCGGTGCCGATCAGGCCGATCGGCACGTTCACCCAGAACACCGCGTGCCAGTCCCACGCAGCCAGCAGGCCACCAATTAGCAGCCCGAGGAACGACCCGGCGATCGCGGCCACCTGGTTGATGCCCAGTGCCATCCCGCGTTGGTGGGATGGGAAGGCGTCGGTGAGGATCGCGGTGGAGTTGGCGAGCAGCATCGCCCCGCCAATACCTTGTACGACCCGCCAGCCGATCAGCCACAGCGCCGCATCGCTGCCACTGCCCGGCACCAGCGCCAGCGCGATTGAGGCCAGGGTGAACACGACGAAGCCGTAGTTGTAGATCCGGACCCGGCCGTAGATGTCGCCGAGCCGGCCGAGCGAGACCACCAGCACCGCCGAGATGAGCAGGAAGCCCATGATCATCCACAGCAGGTAGCTGACATTGCCGGGGGCTAACGGGTTAAGCCGGATGCCGTTGAAGATCGCCGGCAGCGAGATGATCACGATCGAGGAGTTGATCGTCATGATCAGTACGCCGAGCGTGGTGTTGGACAGCGCGACCCACTTGTACCGTGGGTGCGCGCGGTCGTAGCGGGCCGTACGGGGGGCTGGAAGGGTGCCGACCGACATGCCAGCGCCACCTCCATTCTCAGGGGTCGGATCAGGGGGGCGAATCAGGGGGAACCGGGTCACGGCGGGTCAGGTCACCGGGGCGGCTACTACTATTATAGTTGCTTAGCTCGAACTAAATAGTTCGAGCTGCCGCCCGATGGGGTTCGATAGAGAGATGGCCAACCGCAGCGTGCATGGGCTCGGCCGGGGTGTGGCGCTGCGCGGTACGGTGTGGCCCGGCGGCCCGGCCGAGCCCTTTGACGGTGTCGTAGTGGTGGCCGGCGACGGTACGGTGGCGGCGCTCGGCCCGGCCGGCGAGGTACCGCTACCCGAGGATCTTCCGATGCTTGGCAAGTCCGGCTGCTGGGTTGGCCCGGGCGTGGTCGACGCGCACGTACACCTGGCTTTTGGCGGGTTGGCCGAAGCGTTACCCGGCGGGCTGGTGGCGGTCCGGGACCTGGGCGCGCCGATGGCCGACGCGCTGGCCTGGCGGACCGGCCCGGACCGCTCGCCGCCGCCCGGCCGGCCGCGGGTGGCGGTGGCCGGTCCGGTGTGTACCGCGCCCGGCGGCTACCCGTCGCGGTCCTGGGGCGCCAACGGCTTCGCCGCGTTTGCCGGTACGCCGCAGCAGGCCGGCGAGCTGGTCCGCCGGCTGGCCGCCGCCGGGGTAGACCTGATCAAGGTGGCACTGGAACCGGGTCCTGGCTGGCCGGTGCCGCCGCTGGTGGTGCTGCGGGCCGTGGTCGAGGCGGCCCATCAGGGCGGGCTGGCGGTCACCGCGCACGCACTGTCCGCCGCGATGGTCGCCCGCGCGCTGGCCGCGGGGGTGGATGAGTTGGCGCACACGCCACTCGAGCGCCTCACCGAGCCGCTGGTGGAGCAGATCGCGGCGGCTGGTATCCCGGTGGTCTCCACCCTGCATACGCTCTGCGCTGGCCGTTCGGCCGGGCCCGTGGCCAGCAACGCGGCGGACCTGCATCGGGCCGGGGTGCCGCTGCTGTACGGCACCGACCTGGGCAACGCCGGCACTCGGCCAGGGGTGGACCCACGCGAGCTGGACCGGCTGGCTGCCGCCGGGCTAGGTCGGCTCGGTGCGCTGCGGGCGGCCACCGAGGGCTCGGCTCGGGCGGCCGGGAACACCGGGCGCTCTGGCCTGATCGAGCTGGCCGGTCCGGCCGCGCTGGTGCTGTTGGACGCCGACCCGCTGGTCGAGCCCCGGGCCTGGCGGCGACCCCGCGCGGTGGTCTGCGACCGGCTGTTACTTCGGTGAGCTGGCGGGCTGCGAGACTAGTGGGGAGCAACGCAGGCGGAGGCGAGCAGATGAATGATCGGGTACATCGGGCCGAGTACGCCGGGGGCTGGGCGCCACTCAGACCGGGCGCTGACCAGACCGAGCGCCAGCCGTTGGAGTACCGGGTCAGCCCGCTCCAACCGATGCCGCGTGGCTCGCACTGGCCGCGGCACTCGGAGATCAAATGGGGAGTGCTGGTGTTGGTCGGCCTAGTACTGGCCGGCCTGGTTGCCGGCCTGGTGTGGGCGTCCGTGGCGCCCCGGCTGCCGTTCCGGGTCGTACAGCCGGGCGAGGCGATAGCCACCGGGCCGGAGGGGGAGGCGTTCATTGCCGCGGACGGCTTGTTCCTCGTGATCACCGCCGTGGTGGGCGTACTGGCCGGCCTACTGAGCTGGCTGCCGCGCTCGGCGCGCGGTGCGCTGATGACAGCCACGCTGGCCGTCGGGGGTAGCGCCGGCGCGGTGGCCACCATGGTGATCGGCCAGTGGCTGGCCGGCCCGCCTAGCGATGCGACGCTCGGCCGGATCGGGGCTCTCATCCTGACCCCGCTCCGGCTGCGGGCCACCGCGTTCGCGGTCGTCGAGGGCTTTGTCGCGGTGCTGGTGTACATGGCCCTGGTCGCCTTTGCCAACCAGGAAGACCTGGGCTGGTCAACGGCCGGCTAGCCGCGCTAGCCGGATCCAGGCGATCTGCCCGAGGGACCGGTCCTGGATCGCCCTCCCCATCCCGGTGAGGCCCGCCGCCGGTACGCTTCGGTCGCTGAACCGGGCACGTCCAGCGGCGCCGGCGGTCGAAGGAGGCCGTTGGCGGAGGGCACGGCTAACGGGGGTCGGCGCGGTCGATGTTCCAGTGCCTGGCGACCGTCGCGAGCCAGCCGCCGTCCTCCCGCGGGGTCATACCGAAGCGGCTGATCATCCGCTGGCCGCCCTCGAAGTCGCCGTAGAGCAAATCGACAGTGAGCGGCTGTCGCGCCCCGATGACCCTTCTTGCTGCGTGGAACTCCGGGGCGGTAGCCCCGGAAGTTGGAACTTGCGGAGTTCGCCGTGAGTCAACGACGAGGTTCGGCCGCGCGGTGCTGCCGCGCCCCGACCCCGGGCAAGCTGCCCACGATCGGGCTGTGGGCGAGACGGCGTCAGGTGGGCCTAGCTTGTCGCTGCTCCGGCACCAAGCGACGCGAGTCCGTCGATCACATAGAGTTATGACAAGTAAGCTGAACGTGACCGGATATGCCGATGAGTGGTTGCGTCGGGAGCGGTCGACCAGCGTGCGGCTGGTATGCCGACGGATAGACGAAGGTGGGTAGTTCTCGGGGCGTTCCCCGGACTGAGGTTCGCTGTCGCCACCGTCGTCCCGACGCGGCGGTTGACGCCTCCGCACGCTGTGACTTGACGCAACTCGAGTTCGTGATGGGCGACGTCAACCGGCCGAGTCGGTCGTCAGCGCTCCGCCTGTCATGCAAGCGCCGCCGGCGATCGGACAGGACTGTCGCTCACTGTCCGAGAGGGCGGTAGCGGAGGTGTACGACGCCGTTTCGGAATCGGCGCTCATCGAGGAGCTCGAGGTCGGCGCGTATGCCGGTCGGCAGCCCTGGCTTGCCCCCGCCGACGACGATGGGCAGGATGAACAGCTGGCACTCGTCGACCAGCCCGGCCTTGAAAGCCTGCGTCGCGAGGTTGGCACCTCCTACGATGAGATCGCTGCTGGCCGTGGCCTTCAGTTGGTGTACTGCGGCGGGGTCGAAACGGCGTTCGAGTCGGGTGTCGGCAGTTGACACCGCGGCGAGGGTCGTGGAGTAGACGACTTTGCTCGCCGCCTGCCAGGCGCTCGCGAAGTCGGCCATGAGGTCGGACTGCGCGGCCAGAGCGGCGTCGGTCTCCCAGACGGCCATCGCTTCGTACAGGCGCCGCCCGTAGAGGAACGTGCTCACGGACCGCAGGAGGTCGGTGGTGAACGCGAAAACCTCGTCGTCGATTGGGAACCAGTCGAACGCGCCGCGTTCGTCCTCGATGTAGCCGTCAAGCGACACGTTCGTCACGTAGATCAGCTTGGCCATGCCGCTACCTCTCGATGATTAGCTGCAACAGCCTGGACATTCATCAGCGTGGCGTCCAGCTTGGTGAACGCTTGGCGCCAACCCTCCTCGCTGGGGTGCGCCAGGCGTTCGGGGAGCCACTGGCGGATCTCCAGTCGCGTCCGTCCGTCGGCCTCGTCGTGGAACTCGACCCGCAGTCTCGTCTCGAACGGCTCGATGCCCTCCTGTAGCCGGCCACTGACGTGCATGACGCCTTCGAGCAGTTCGCCGTCGGTGACGTCGGTGAGGTCGACGTGGATGTGCACGCGAAGCTCGGGTTCGGCTGCATTGACCTCCGTCCACCGTTGATAGCCGCCGGGGCGTACGTCGAACTCGATCTTGTCGCGCGGTAGTGAGTTGCCGGTCGGGCCCCACCACGCCGCTAGGTGGTCGGGATCGGTGAAGGCTCGGTAGACGAGCTCCCGCGGCGCGTCGAACACGCGGGAAATGACGAGCTGCGGAGTTTCCGTTTTCATTCGAGCTCCCTGGGGACGTCGGCCATCCGGTCCGTTGCCGGTCCGGCGGCCTGCACCGCAGCAAGGTGGGCATCGAGGCGGGTGAGGGACGAGTCCCAGAACCGCCGGTAGCGCTCGATCCAGTCGGACGCCTCGCGCAGCGGGGCAGCCTCGAGGTGGCTCGCGCGCCACTTGCCCGACCGCGACCGCGAGATAAGCGCGGCGCGCTCGAGCACCTTCAGGTGCCGTGACACCGCTGGCATCGAGATCGACAGAGGAGCGGTGAGCTCGGTGACCGTAGCGTCGCGTTCGGCCAGCTCGACGAGGAGCACACGTCGAGTTGGGTCGGCGAGCGCCGAGAACACCGCGCTGAGCTGATCGGTGCCAGCCATCGGAAGCCCCATCACTTAACCAACGTGTTAAGCGTATTGAAACGCGAGTGATGTTGTCAACGGATGAGTCGCCGGCAGGCTCGGTCCTGCCACCAGCGCTGACGTGCTGCCGAACAACCTGCGGCAAGGCGGTGTCCGCTTCTGCCGCGAGCCGGGCGCCGAATGACCTATGGTGATGACCCAGAGTGAGTGGCAGCAGTGAGGCACTCGGCCGACGGGCGCTACGGGCCCGGAGCGCCGGGCTTCCCCGCGCGTCCGCGCGTAGCAGTCGTACTGGCAGGCCACCCGATAGCCCGCACCGGCCGAACCAGTCGGCCGGCAGCACCGCTCGCAGCGGTACGTCCGGCGCCCACCGAGAGATCGGAAGAGCGTCGTGTAGGGAAAGAGTGTAGATCTCGGTG
>OBLV0100000024.1_pt1 | contig 118229 bp, 112 predicted proteins | sample 1520071 | NCBI WGS metagenome assembly OBLV01 (sample SAMEA3888446, study PRJEB22518) | metagenome | reverse complement strand
TGGACATCCTTGCCCACGGCATCGGCACCCGGTGACGCCGGTCGCGGTCACCCCGGTACGGCGGTGGCATTTCTTCACCGCCCCCGAAGGCGACCACCCGACCCTACCCGCACCGCACGGCCTGGATGTGGTCCGCCTGGGAGCCGGGCAGTTCGTACCCGCACCGCCCTCCACCCGCGGCCCAGCCGGCCGCGACCGCTGGCTAATCCCGCACCGCCCCCACCTACGGCTACCCACCGGCCAGCGAGTCGCCGCCGCCCTGATCCTCGCCGCCGAACACCTCACCGTCGGGCACTGCCCGCGGGGAGATGAGCGTTGACCCACTGGCGGCTGGCGGCGCTAGTTCAGCGCATGTGGCGCGGGAAGTTCGGACAGCGAGACGGGCACCACCCGCAGCGTACGCAGCATCGTGGTCTCCTGGGTCAGCATCCGGACCTCGGCCTGCAACCGCTGGAGAGTGCTGGGCAGCTCTAGTAACGTCTGCCGGTCCTCCAGGGTCAGCAGCGTCACCGAGGCCACCAGGTAGGACAACACTGTCGGGTCGGTCGGCAGCTCGGGCGGCTCGACCCGGCCACCACCGGCCGTAGCCGCGGCGGCCACGTACTTCTCGAATAACGGGCCGACGGCGCCGGCCAGGATCCGGGCCGCGGCCGACCCGCTGCCGGTCGGGTCGAGGTCGGGCTCGTCGCCGGCCAACCAGTCGACCGTGCCGAGCAGGTACGGGTGGGAGCCGCTGTCCACCCCGAGCAGTTGGAACCGGCGGCCGCCCACCGTGACGATGTCGTAGCGCCCATCCGGGTGCTTGGTCACCTTCCGCAGCTCGGCGGTACAACCGACCTCGTGCAGCGCGTCCACCGCGTCCGGGCCGACCTCCCAGCCCTGCCGGATAGCCACCACACCAAACTCCCGGAGGCCGGACTCTGCGGACTGCCCGGCGGCGCCCTGCTCGCGGGTCACCAGCATCCGGACCAGCTCGCGGTAGCGCTCCTCAAAGATATGCAGCGGCAGCAGCGTCCCTGGAAACAGGACCGTGCCGAGGGGAAAGAGCGGGATTGTCTCGGCCACCAGACAAGCCTAATCGCTGGGTCGGGCGCCCGCGTGTCTGCCATTGCCGGCGGATCTTCTACCCTGAAGGCTCGCCGCTCCGGCCACCCTGAGGAAGGCTCACTGTGCTTCGACGCATCGACCTGCGTGGCTATCGGACCGACCTCCGCGCGGTCCTGCCGCGCGCTGCGCTGGACGTGGATGCGGCGCTGGAGGTGGTACGGCCGATTTGCGCGGCGGTCCGGGACCGGGGTGCTGCTGCGGTCCGCGAGTACGGCGCCCGCTTCGACGGCGTCGAGCTGGCCGAGCTGCGAGTGCCCGCCGAGGTGCTGGCGGCGGCGCTGGACGGGCTGACCCCGGCGGTACGTTCAGCGCTGGCGGAGGCGATCCGGCGGACCCGCGCAGTGCACGCCGCGCAGCGCCGCACCGATGAGACGGTCGAGGTGGTGCCGGGCACCCGGGTCACCGAGCGCTGGGTGCCGGTCCGCCGGGTCGGGTTGTACGTGCCCGGCGGCTTGGTCGCCTACCCCTCCAGCGTGGTGATGAACGTCGTACCGGCGCAGACCGCTGGCGTGGAGTCGCTGGCGCTGGCCTCCCCGCCGCAGCCGGAGTACGGCGGGATCCCGCACCCGGCGGTGCTGGCCGCTTGCGCGCTGCTCGGGGTGGATGAGGTGTACGCGGTCGGCGGCGCACAAGCGGTGGCGATGTTCGCCTACGGCATCGAGGAGTGTCCGCGGGTGGATTTGGTGACCGGCCCGGGCAACGTCTACGTGGCCGCTGCTAAGCGGCTGGTCCGGGGTGTGGTCGGCACCGACGCCGAGGCCGGCCCGACCGAGATCGGCATCCTGGCTGATGAGACCGCCGAGCCGGCGTTCGTCGCCGCCGACCTGATCGCGCAGGCCGAGCACGACGAGATGGCCGCCTGCCTGCTGGTTACCACCAGTACCGAGCTGCTGGCCGCGGTGGACGCCGAGTTGGCCCAGCAGGTCCCGGCCACCCGGCACCGGCAGCGGGTCGAGGCTGCGCTGGCCGGCCAGTCGGCGTCCGTACTGGTCGAGGATCTGACCGCCGGGCTGGCGGTGCTCGACGAGTGGGCCCCGGAGCACCTGGAGGTGCTCACCGCCGACGCCGCCGCGGTCGCCGGCCGGGTCCGCAACGCTGGCGCGGTGTTCGTCGGCAGCTACGCGCCGGTCTCGCTGGGCGACTACCTGGCCGGGTCCAACCACGTGCTGCCCACTGGCGGCACCGCGCGGCACACCGGGGGGCTGTCGGTGCAGTCGTTCCTGCACGGCATCCACGTGGTGGAGTGCGACCGGGAGGCGCTGGCTGCGGTCGCCCCGCACATCGCTGCGCTGGGCGACGCGGAGGACTTGGTCGCGCACGTCGCTGCGGTCCAGACCCGGGTCCGCTAATGGGTGTCGCTGAGGATGAGTCCGCTGATGGAGCTTGACGAGCTGCCCCTCCGGGACGACCTGCGCGGCCGGACGCCCTACGGCGCCCCCCAGCTTGAGGTCGCGGTCCGGCTGAACACCAACGAGAACTCCTACCCGGTGCCGGCCGAGCTGGTGACCGACATCGTGGCTGCGGTGCAGGCCGCGGCCAGCGGGCTGAACCGATACCCAGACCGGGACGTCGTGGCGCTGCGTACCGAGCTGGCGGCTTACCTGGGCCACCGGCTGACTACCGCGCAGGTGTGGGCCGCCAACGGCTCCAACGAGGTGCTGCAGCAGGTGCTGCAGGCCTTTGGCGGCGCCGGCCGGACCGCGCTCGGCTTCACCCCGTCGTACTCGATGCATCCGATCATCGCGGCCGGGACCAGTACGAGCTGGGTGGACGGGATGCGCGAGGGTGACTACACCCTGGACGCTGCCCGGGCCGCCGCGCAGGTCAAGGAGTACGAGCCGGACGTGGTGTTCTGCTGCTCGCCGAACAACCCGACCGGCACCGCGCTCGGCCTGGACGTGGTGCAGGCGGTACTGGCGGTGGCGCCCGGGATGGTGGTGGTGGACGAGGCGTACGCCGAGTTCGCCCGGCCCGGTACGCCCAGCGCGCTGACCCTGCTGCCCGACCACCCGCGGCTGGTGGTCACCCGGACCATGTCCAAGGCGTTCGCGATGGCTGGGCTGCGGGTGGGCTACCTGGCCGCCGATCCCGCAGTGGTGGACGCGCTGCAGCTTGTCCGGCTGCCGTACCACCTGTCCACGCTGACCCAGGCGGTGGCCCGGGCGGCGCTGCGGCACACCAGCGCGCTGCTGGCCGGCGTCGATGCGATCAAGGCGCAGCGGGACCGGATCGTGGCCGCGCTGCCCGGACTCGGCCTGACCTCGGTGCCCAGCGACGCCAACTTCGTGCTGTTCGGCCGGTTCGCCGACTCCGGCTCGGCCTGGCGGGCGCTGCTGGAGCGCGGCGTACTGGTCCGCGACGTCGGCCTGCCAAGCTGGCTGCGAGTGACCGCCGGCACACCATCCGAAGTAGACGGTTTCCTGGCCGCACTGGCTGAGGTCGCTGAGGAGGAGCGGGCCGATGGCTGACCGGACCGGCCGGATCGAGCGGCAGACCGGCGAGACCTCCGTACTCATCGAGCTGACCCTCGACGGCACTGGAGTGTCCAATGTAGACACTGGGATTGGCTTCTACGACCACATGCTGGCCCAGCTCGGCAAGCACGGTGGGTTTGACCTGCTGGTCCGGACCAAGGGCGACCTGGAGGTGGACGCTCACCACACCGTGGAGGACACCGCGATCGCGCTGGGCCAGGCGTTTGCCCAGGCGCTGGGCGACAAGGCCGGGCTGCGCCGGTTCGGCGACGCGCTGATCCCGCTGGATGAGTGCTTGGTGCAGGCCGCGGTGGACCTGTCCGGCCGGCCGTACGTGGTGCACGTCGAGCCGGCCGGGATGGCGCCGCGGATCGGCCCGATGTACGCGACCACGCTGACCCGGCACATTTGGGAGTCCTTCGCGCACCACGCCCGGGTTGCGCTGCACGTGCGGGTGCTGTCCGGTCGCGACGACCACCACATCGTGGAGGCACAGTTCAAGGCGGTGGCCCGGGCGCTGCGGGTGGCCTGCGAGCCCGACCCGCGCACGCTCGGCGTACCCAGCACCAAGGGGGTGCTGTAGGTGCCGCCACGGGTCGTGGTGCTGGACTACGGGTCGGGCAACATCCGCTCGGCCGAGCGGGCGGTGGCCCGGGCCGGGGCGCACGTGCTGATCAGCGCCGACCCGGCCGCCGCGCTGGCCGCCGACGGGCTGGTGCTGCCCGGGGTCGGGGCGTTCGCCGCCTGCGCAGCCGGGTTGGCCGCCGTGGATGGCGAGGCGGTGGTCCGCAAGCGGGTCGCCGAGGGGCTGCCGGTGCTGGCGATCTGCGTTGGGATGCAGGTGCTGTTCGAGCGCGGCGAGGAACACGGGGTGGTCACCGCCGGGCTCGGCCTGCTGCCCGGGGTGGTCCGCCGGCTGACCGCGCCCATCCTGCCGCACATGGGCTGGAACACCGTCCAGGCGCCGGCCGGCTCGGTGCTGTTTCGTGGCTTGGTCGGCCAGCGGTTCTACTTCGTGCACTCATACGCGGTGGGCCTCGACACCTCATCGCCGGACCAGGTGGTGAGCACCGCCGTACACGGCGAACCGTTCGTTGCCGCGGTCGAGCGCGGCCCGCTGTCAGCCACCCAGTTCCACCCGGAGAAGTCCGGCGCGCCCGGCGCCCGGCTGCTGGCCAACTGGCTAGGGACGCTGCGGCCAGGGGAGTCGCGACGATGAGTTCACTCACCTTGCTGCCTGCGGTCGACGTGGCCGGCGGCCAGGCGGTCCGGTTGGTGCAGGGCGCGGCCGGCAGCGAGACCGGCTACGGCGACCCGCTGGCGGCGGCGCTGGCCTGGCAGCGCGGGGGCGCGCAGTGGCTCCACCTGGTGGACCTGGACGCCGCCTTCGGCCGCGGCTCCAACGCCGCGCTGTTGGCCGAGGTGGTGGGCCGGCTGGACATCGCGGTGGAGTTGTCCGGTGGGATCCGGGACGATGCGTCACTGACCGCCGCACTGGCCACCGGGTGCGCCCGGGTCAACATCGGCACCGCCGCGCTGGAGGACCCAGCCTGGTGCGCCAAGGCGATCGCCGAGCACGGGGAGCGGATCGCGATCGGGCTGGACGTACGCGGCAGCACGCTGGCGGCCCGCGGCTGGACCCGCGACGGTGGCGAGCTGCTGGCCGTACTAGACCGGCTCAACGGCGAGGGCTGCGCCCGGTACGTGGTCACCGACGTCCGCCGAGACGGCACCCTGACCGGGCCGAACCTGGACCTGCTGCGCGAGGTGTGCAAGCACACCGAGGCGCCGGTGGTCGCCAGCGGCGGGGTGTCCTCGCTGGCCGACCTGCAGGCGATCGCCGGGCTGGTGCCGCTCGGCGTGGAGGGCGCGATCATCGGCAAGGCGCTGTACGCCGGGGCGTTTACGCTGCCCGAGGCGCTGGCGGCAGTCGGATGAACAGTAGCCGGATGAGTGGTGGCCAGATGGGTCTAGCCGTACGAGTGATCCCGTGCCTGGACGTGGATGCCGGCCGGGTGGTCAAGGGGGTCAACTTCGCCGACCTGCGAGACGCCGGTGACCCAGTGGAGCTGGCCGCCGCGTACGACGCCGAAGGTGCCGACGAGCTGACCTTCCTGGACGTGACCGCCTCCTCCGACCGCCGGCAGACCACCTACGAGGTGGTCCGGCGTACCGCCGAGCAGGTCTTCATCCCGCTCACCGTGGGCGGCGGCATCCGGTCGACCGCTGATGTGGACCGGCTGCTGCGGGCCGGCGCGGACAAAGTCAGCGTGAACACCGCCGCGATCGCCCGACCGGAGCTGATCGCCGAGATCGCCGAGCGGTTCGGCTCCCAGGTGCTGGTGCTGTCGCTGGATGTACGCCGGGCCGCCGGACCGGCCAGCGGCTTCGAGGTGACCACGCATGGCGGTCGGCGCGGCACCGGGATCGACGCGGTGGACTGGTCGGTGCAGGCCCAAGAGCTGGGTGTCGGCGAGATCCTGCTGAACTCGATGGACGCCGATGGCACCCAGGCCGGCTTTGACACCGAGCTCATCCGGGCGGTCCGCACGGTCTCGACCGTGCCGGTGATCGCCAGCGGCGGGGCGGGTACGGCTGCGGACTTCCCGCCTGCAGTGGCCGCCGGTGCGGATGCGGTGCTGGCGGCCAGCGTCTTCCACTTCGGGACGCTGCGGATCGGGGCGGCCAAGGACGCGCTGCGCGCCGCTGGCTACCCGGTGCGCTGACGTACCCAGCCGATCGGGCACCTAGCCGACCGGGCCACCCCAGCCGATCGGGCCGATGTCGGCGATGATGCGGGCGTGCACCTGCTCGCGGAGCGTACCGCTGTGGTTGAGATCTGCCGGCGGATGGCTGCCGATCGGCTGGTGGTTGGCACCGCGGGCAACGTCAGCGCTCGGGCCGGTGAGCTGATCGCGGTCACCCCGAGCGGGCTGAGCTATGACCGGCTGACCGCGGCCCGGGTCGGCGTGCACCGGCTGGACGGCTCGCCGGTGGATGCGCCGCTGGCACCGACCAGCGAGCTGCCAATGCACTTGGCGGTGTACTCCGGGTCGGCGGCCGGCGCGGTGGTGCACACCCACTCGGTGGCCGCCACCGCGCTGTCCTGCCTGGTCGAGGAGGTCCCGCCGGTGCACTACTACACCGCCATGTTCGGCGGCCGGGTCCGGGTCGCGGACTATGCCACCTACGGCACCGCGGAGCTGGCCGCGAAGGTGACCGACGCGCTGCGCGGGCGGACCGGGTGCCTGCTGGGCAACCATGGCGCGCTGACCATCGGCGACACGTTGGCGCAGGCCTACCAGCGCGCGATCTACCTGGAGTGGCTGTGCGAGGTGGCCCTGCGGGCGCTGTCAGCCGGCCGACCGCCGCGGCTGCTGGATGATGCCGAGCTGGCCCGGGTCGCGGCCAAGCTTGCTGACTACGGCCAGCCGGGCTGAGTCTCATTCCAGCGTCTCAATTCCCGCGTGGTCTCATTTCCCGCGCGGTCTCATTCCAGCGTGCCGGTCAAGTATCGCTGCACGGTCGGCGCGTAGATAGTGACCAGCCGCTCGGGCGGCAAGGAGGCCAGCGGCTCGATTTGGACGACATAGCGCACCATGCCCAGCCCCACAAGCTGGCTGCCGACCAGGCTGGCCCGCAGCGGGCCTTCGGCGACGTCCAACCGGTCGACCAGTGGGCCGAGCACCTGCCGGGTGACCAGGTCGCGCAGCATCGCGGCCGAAGCCTCATGGCCGGCCGCACCACGCAGGAACGCCACGAACGGGCTCTGCTCCCCGTCGGTCTCCCAGACCGACAAGAACAGCCGGACCAGCCGCTCACCCAGGCCGTCCAGCCCACCTGCGAGCAACGGCGGAATCGTCTCGGCCGGGTTGAACGGCAGGTTCAGCGCGGCCCGGAACAGGCCGTCCTTGTCGCCGAAGAAGTGCCGGACCATGGCCGGGTCCACCTCGGCCCGGCGTGCGATCGAGCGCAGCGTGGCACCCTGGAAGCCCTGGTCGTTGAACTCCGCCCGGGCGGCTCGGATGATGTCCTCGCGGGAGTTGTCCGAGCCAGGTCGCCGGCCCCGACCGCGCGGTGCGGCGGTCATTCCGTACTACGCCGCAGCGTCGCGGCACCCAGCGCCAGCGCCGCGAGCATGCAGCCGAGGACAACCACCACGTCGGTCACGAGGGTGGAGGTTATCCCAGCCGACCGACCGGCCTGCACCAGTGCGTCCACCGAGTAGCTCATCGGCAGTACGTCGGAGACCGCCGACAGCCAGGACGCCATCTGGTTGCGCGGGGTGAGCAGCCCGCACAGCAGGAACTGCGGCAACACCGCGGCCGGCAGGAACTGCACCGCCTGGAATTCGGTGCGGGCGAACGCCGACAGCAACAACCCCAGCGCCATCCCGAGCAGCGCGTTGGCCACCGCCACCACCAGCACCACGCCGACCCCGGCTCGGACGGTCAACCCGAGCAGGCCGAGCGCGACCGCCGAAGCCAGCCCGGCCTGCACCAGCGCGACCAAGCCGAAGGCCAGCGCGTAGCCGAGCAGCAGGTCCAGCTTGGCCAGCGGGGTGGTCAGCAGCCGTTCCAGCGTGCCGGTGGTGCGCTCCCGGACCATCGCCACCACGGTGACCAGGAACATCGCGATCAGCGGGAAGACCCCGAGCATCGGCAACCCCACCCGGTCGAAGACGCCGGGGGAGTGGTCGAAGACGTACCGGAATAAGATCAGCAGTACGCACGGCACGACCAGCAGCAGCGCCACGGTCCGGTGGTCGGCCCGCAACTGGCGGAGCACCCGGCCGGCGGTGGCAGCCGTCCGGCGGGCGCTGATCATCTGCTCACCTGGGCGCCTGCGGTGCCTTCGACCAGCCGGAGGAACGCCTCGTCCAGGTCGGCGGTGCCGGTCCGGGATCGGATCGCGTCGGGGGTGTCATCAGCGATCAGTCGACCCTCACGGAGCAGCAACAGCCGCTGGCAGCGCCGGGCCTCATCCATCACGTGGCTGGAGACCAGCAACGTGCTGCCGGCGGCGGCGAGTTCGTGGAACAGCCGCCACAAGTCGCGGCGCAGCACCGGGTCCAGCCCGACGGTGGGCTCGTCCAGCACCAGCAGCTCCGGCTCGCCGAGCAGCGCGCAGGCCAGCGACGCCCGGGACCGCTGGCCGCCGGACAGTGCGCCGGCCGGCGTCTCGGCCGCCTCGGCCAGCCCGACCGCGTGCAGCACCGAGTCAACCTGGCTGGCCGACACCCCGGCCAGCGCGGCGAAATACCGCGCGTTGGCCCGTACCGTCAGGTCGCCGTAGACGCTCGGCGCCTGGGTCAGGTAACCGACCTGGTGCCGCAGCGCCGGGCTGCCGGCCGGTCGGCCGAGCACGAGCACCTCACCGGCGACGATCCGTTGCACGCCAACTAGGCAGCGCAGCAGGGTGGTCTTGCCGCTGCCGCTTGGCCCGAGCAGCCCGGTCACGGTGCCGGCTGGGATGGTGAAGTCCAGGCCAGCCAACACGCGCCGGCCACGTCGGTCGACGATCAGCCCCCGTACCGCAACGGCGCTGCGGTCCATCGTGCCTCCCCGACCAAAATCATCACTTGGTGAATTTAACCGTAGCGCCGGGTCCGGTCCGGCGCAAGGCTAGCCGGAGCCCGCAAGCCTGTGCTCGTGACCGCAAGCCTGTGCTCATGACCGCAAGCTCGTACTCGACCGGCTGAGCGCACACCTACCGGTCGATTCGTGCGCAACCTTGCCGCGCCCTAGGTGCGGCAGCGGCTGCTGGCCGTCACGGTCAAACTCATTCCCGAACGCGGCTGGGCGGCGGTGAGCACCCGGGTCCTGGCCGACCGGGCCGGGGTGACCCCGAGCGTGGTGCACTACCACTTCCAGTACCTGCAAGCGTTGCTGACCGAGGCCGTGGTCAGCCTCATGCGGCAGGTGTCGGCCGGGATGGACGCTGTCCTGGACACCGCGCGTACCCCCGCCGACGCGGTCGAGGCGATGCTTGCGTCGATGGAGCAGTACACCGGGACGATCCGGTGTCGCTGCTGTCCATCGAGGCGTACCTCGCGGCGACCCGAGACGAGCAGCTCCGCGAACAGATCGCCGACCTGGCCGTGCGATTCCGGCAACGGTTCGGTCGCTGGCTGGACGAGCGCGGGGTGCCCACTCCCGAGGAGACCGCTGCTGTCTTGGTGGCCGAGGTCGACGGCCTGCTCCTGCATCGCGGGCTGGGTGCCGACCCGGACGCCGGGCCCATGATGGCCGTCCTGCGCAGACTTGTCAGTGCGGCACGACCCCACCAAGCCGTTCATGTAAACCTTGATTTCAGCGGCGGCGTGGCCGTCCTGGGCGAGGGAGCGCAATTATGGAGGTCGTCAAGAAGGTGCAACCACCGACGGGATTGATCCGGCTGCTGTTCCGGCTCCCCATTCATTTCTACCGGATGGGTCTCGGGTGGCTGTTCGGTGGTCGCATCATGCTCGTCAACCACGTCGGCCGGATCACCGGCAAGCGACGCCAGGTCATCCTCGAGGTCGTCGCCCACAATGCCAACGACGGCAGCTATGTAGCCGCGTCTGGGTGGGGACCAGCCGCCGCGTGGTACCGCAACATTCTCCACACGCCGGATGTCACCATCCAGGTCGGGAGGCGCACGATACCGGCGAGGGGTGTGCCGCTTTCCACCGACGAGGGAGCGGAGATCATGGCGCGGTACGCGTCCCGGCACCGTGTGGCGGCGAAACTGCTCCTTCCCCGCATGCTGGGCTACGCGGTCGACGGTTCGGAGGCCGACTTCCGGGCCCTCGGGCAGCGCATCCCCTTCATCCGGTTCGTCCCACGGGCAACCTCCTGACCGAGGACGTGCGGGATCGTCGAATGCCACCTGGGTGCGGGCAAGATGACGCCGACCTCGCCACCGCGGCGTACGGCCTCATGCCTCTGGTCGGTCCGGCAGGTTCGGAGAAATGCCCGGTACGGGCACCGCGTACCGACCAGCGGTGCCATGCTGGAGAACAGCACATCGGCGGGAATTCCGGAGGGGCGACGGTGAGCTACCAGAATGATCCGTGGAGCAACCCTTACGGCCAGCCGGGGGCAGCGGGCCAGGGGCAGTACGGCCCCGCTGCACCGGGCCATAGCGAGTACGGCACCACGCCGATACCCGGCCAGTACAGGAGCCCTTACGCTGGCGGGCCGATGCCCGGTCAGTTCGGTCCGCCGGGCGCGCCGGTACGGACGTCATCTACCAACCTGGTCATCGCCGGGGTGCTGCAGATCGTCCAATCGGTGCCATTCCTGATCGCCGGCATCTTTGCGATGCTGGCCGGCAACTCCGCCGGTAGCCTGATCCGCGACGCCGGCATCGGCTCGGACGTCCAGCATGACGTCCGTGCCACCCTGATAGTCGCGGGGGCGATCCTGGCCATCCTGGCGATCACCATGATCGTACTTGCCGCGATCACCCTGCGTCGGTCCGACGGATGCCGGATCGCCAGCGCGGTGCTGCAGATCATCTTTGGGGCGCTCTGGTTGCTTGCCACGGTGGGGGCGGTTGCCGGCAGCAGCAACCCGGCGCTGAGCCTGATCCTCCTGATCAGTTGCGTGGTGGTGACCGTACTGCTGCTGTCCGGGTCGGCGTCCCGGGCCACCAAGCAAAGCTATTCGGGGTTCAACTCGTACTGACCTGACCCGGCCCCTGCTCGACGGGGCCGCTGGTACGACCAGCGCCCAGGAGCGGCGCGCAACCCCCTACCTGAACGCGAGCCCCGCCCCACGCTGCCCCGCGCCTGCTACTGGTGGGTTGGCGTGATCCCAGCAAGTGGGCACCTGTTGCTGCTACCAAGCAACCACAGGTGCCCTTTTGCTGCTGGTGGGTTGGCGTGATCCCAGCAAGTGGGCACCTGTTGCTGCTACCAAGCAACCACAGGTGCCCTTTGCTCGCCTCCAGCGGTCCGGCTGAGCCTGTGCAAGCAATCAAGGCAGCGCAGGGCCAGCGGCCGGCGCGGGGCAGAATGGCGGCATGCCCCCACACCCGCCTGCCCGCCCCTCAGACCTCGATCCAGCCATTGCCGCCCGGCTCAAGCGCGACGCCAACGGCCTGTTCTGCGCGGTGGCGCAGCAGCATGACACCGGCGAGGTGCTGATGGTCGGCTGGATGGACGATGAAGCGCTGCACCGTACCCTGACTACCGGCCGCTGCACCTACTGGTCGCGCAGCCGGCAGGAGTACTGGGTCAAGGGCGACACCTCGGGCCACCAACAGTGGGTGCGGTCGGTGGCCCTGGACTGCGACGGTGACGCAGTACTGGTCCGGGTCGATCAGGTCGGGGCGGCCTGCCACACTGGCGACCGCACCTGCTTCGACGCCACGGTGCTGCCGGCGAGGGTGGCGGAGCGGCCGGTACGGCCCGGAGTTACCGGGTGAGCAGCGAAACAAGTCCAACCGAACCGGATCGCGCTGACCGGACGGCCAGCCGGCGACACCGAGGGTTGGCCGGCGCGCTGGCCGGCTGCGGGCTCGGCGCGGTGCTGGCGCTTGGCGCCGCCAGCCGGGACTGGCTCCGAGTCGTGGTGCCGCGGACCCGGCCGCTGGCTGATGCCACCCTCGGCGTGGCCGGCCATAGCCTCGCCCCGCTGGTACCCGCGCTGGGCCTGGCCGGACTGGCCGCGCTGGTCGGCCTGGTGGCCACCCGACGGTGGGGCCGGGTGCTGGTCGGGGCGGTGCTGCTGGCCTGCGGGTTGGCGCTGGCCACGGTGGCCGCCAGGCAGCTCGCCGCACCGGCCACGGTGGAAGGCCTGCTCACTGCGCCACTGGCCGGCCGGGACGCCAGCCAGCCGCTACGGGTCACTGTCGAGCCGCTGTGGCCGGCTGCGGCGGTGGTCGGCGGTTTGCTGCTTGCCGGCTCCGGCGCCGCCGCGGTGCTGCGCGGCAGGCAGTGGCCCGGGATGTCCGGGCGGTATGACGCACCGGCCGACCCCGTCCCCGCGCGCCGCCCCCCCGCCATCACCAACGTCGCCCTGTGGGACGCCGTGGACCACGGCCGTGACCCGACCGAGTAACCTGGCTCACCCGGCCGAGTTATGGCCGAGTAACCGGGCCAAGCTACCGGCTGAATAACCCGGCTAGATAACTTGGCTGTGGTCCGGCCGCTATCGAGCTGCCCCGGCTGGCTCGAACCGGTTGTCCGGGTTGTGCCGGGTCGGTTACCCCGGGCGGGCGAGGCTGCCGATTGCTGGCTAGCATGAGCCCTCAACCCGGCCCGTTCGGGGGAGCGAGGGAGTTGGCCTGAGTTGAGCGCGCTGGACGAGATTCTCGCCGGCGTCCGCGCTGACCTCGCCGTGCGCGAGGCCGCCGTACCGATTGACGAGGTACGGAAGCGGGCAACTACGGCGGCGCCGGCGAAGGACGCGATGGCCGCGCTGCGGGCTGCTGGCGTGGGTGTGGTCGCGGAGGTGAAGCGGGCCAGCCCGTCGGCCGGCCTGCTGTCAGAGATCCCCGATCCGGCCGGCTTGGCCGCCGAGTACGAGGCTGGCGGCGCTCGGTGCATCAGCGTACTCACCGAGTCGCGGCGGTTCGGCGGGTCGTTGGCCGACTTCGACGCGGTACGCGCCGTGGTGGACGTGCCGCTGCTGCGCAAGGACTTCGTGGTCAGCCCGTACCAAGTGCACGAAGCCCGCGCGCACGGCGCCGACATCGTGCTGTTGATCGTCGCGGCGCTGGAGCAAAATGCGCTCGTCGGGCTGCTGGACCGGATCGAGTCACTGGGCATGACCGCACTGGTCGAGGTGCACACCGTGCCAGAGGCCGACCGGGCACTAGCGGCCGGCGCTAGGGTGATCGGGGTGAACGCCCGCAACCTGCAGACGCTGGAGGTGGATCGCAGCGTCTTCGAGCGGATCGCCTCCGGTCTGCCCAGCAGTGTGTTGAAGATCGCCGAGTCCGGGGTACGCGGCCCGCACGACCTGATCGCGTACGCCGCGGCCGGCGCCGATGCGGTACTGGTCGGCGAGACGTTGATCCGGCAGGGCAACCCGCGGCAGGCGGTCGCCGAGCTGGTCACCGCCGGCTCGCACCCGGCTACCCCACGGCCGGCCCGATGAGCGCAACCCATGCTGTTCCAGACCCGGCCGGTCACTTCGGCCAGTACGGCGGCCGGTTCGTTCCCGAGGCGTTGATGGCTGCGCTGGACGAGCTGGAGCGGGCGTACGAGAAGGTTCGCGGCGATACCGCATTCGGCGCCGAGCTGGACCGGCTGCTGCGCGACTACGTCGGCCGGCCCACACCGCTGTCCGAGGCCCCGCGGCTGTCCCGGCAGGCCGGTGGCGCCCGCATCCTGCTCAAGCGGGAGGACCTCGCGCACACCGGCTCGCACAAGCTAAACAATGCGCTGGGCCAGACCCTGCTGGCCAAGGTGATGGGCAAGACCCGGGTGATCGCGGAGACCGGTGCCGGCCAGCACGGTGTGGCCACCGCGACCGCGTGCGCCGCGCTCGGCTTGACGGCCTGCATCTACATGGGGGAGGTGGATACCAGGCGGCAGGCGCTGAACGTGGCCCGGATGCGGATGCTGGGCGCCGAGGTGGTGCCGGTGACCACCGGCAGCCGGACCCTCAAGGATGCCATTAACGAGGCGATGCGGGACTGGGTCACCAACGTGGAGACCACCCATTACGTGATCGGCTCGGTAATGGGCGGCCACCCATTCCCGATGCTGGTACGCGACTTCCAGCGGATCATCGGCGTGGAGACCCGGGCGCAGGTGCTGGAACGGACCGGCCGGCTGCCGGACGTGGTGACGGCTTGCGTTGGCGGCGGCTCGAATGCGATCGGCATCTTCCACGCCTTCCTGGCCGACGAGGGGGTCCGGCTGGTTGGCTTCGAGGCGGCCGGCGAGGGCATCGAGACTGGTCGGCACGCCGCTACCCTGGCCGGCGGTCGGCCGGGCGTGCTGCACGGGATGCGTACCTATCTCCTGCAGGATGAGGATGGCCAGACTGCCGACACCCACTCCATCTCAGCCGGTCTGGACTACCCCGGCGTCGGGCCGGAGCACGCGTTCCTCCGCGATGCCGGTCGGACGGAGTACCACTCGGTCACCGACGACGAGGCGATGCAGGCGCTGGCCCTGCTGTCCCGGACCGAGGGCATCATCCCGGCGATCGAGACCGCGCACGCGCTGCACGGCGCGGTGCTGCTCGGTCGCGAGCTTGGTCCGGGGACGGTGATCTGCGTCTGCCTGTCCGGTCGAGGCGATAAGGACATGGACACCGCGGCCCGGTACTTCGACCTGCTGGACGAGCCGCGATGAGCATCCTTGCGGACGCGTTCGGGGCGGCCCAGGCGGAGGAGCGCGGGGTGCTGGTCGGGTACCTGCCGGCTGGGTATCCGAGTACCCAGGCCGCGATTGACGCGCTGGTCGCGATGGTGCGGGCCGGGGTGGAGGTGGTCGAGGTCGGCCTGCCGTACTCCGACCCGTTGATCGACGGACCGACCGTTCAGGCCGCGGTAGACGCCTCGCTGGTCCGTGGTACCCGGATCGCGGACGTGCTGGCCACGGTGCAGGCGGTGGCCGAGACCGGCGTGCCGGTGCTGGTGATGACGTACTGGAACCCGATCGAGCAGTACGGCGTGCAGCGGTTCGCCGCCGATGTGGCCGGGGCCGGCGGAGCCGGTGTGGTTACCCCGGACCTGACCCCGGAGGAGGCCGGTGAGTGGCTGACGGCCACCGACCGGCGTGGGCTGGACCCCGTGTTCCTGGTCGCGCCGTCGTCTACCGACGAGCGGATCGCCCGGATCGCCGAGGTCAGCCGCGGGTTTGTCTATGCCGCGTCCCTGATGGGGGTCACTGGCACCCGGGAAGAGGTCAGCACCCGGGCGCCGGAGTTGGTCGGCCGGGTCCGAGCAGTGACCAAGACGCCGGTTGCGGTGGGGCTTGGGATCGGCACCGGTGCGCAGGCCAGCCAGGTCGCCTCATACGCCGACGGGGTGATCGTCGGCTCTGCATTCGTCCGCCGGATGCTCGACGCGACCGATCCCTCGGCCGCCGTCGCCGCCGTGGCTGAGCTGGCCCGCGACTTGGCCGCCGGCGTCCGCCGCCGCTGACTGACCACCACCCTGGGCAGGGTGGTTCAGCGGATACCCTCTGGATCACAGCCCAGGCAACCTCTGACGGTCAGATGCGATCGGAAGATTAAGGGCGAGAGTTGATGATCGGGTTATTTCTGAGAAAGTCTATTCGTGTGGATATGTCTATGCTCGATCGAAACACATACTTCTTGCCCGACTTTTGACGCTCTAGAAGATCCAACGACTCAAGTCCCAAGAGATCCTTGCGCGCAGTTTCGGTGGAGATTCGATGCGATGCTTTGTGAGATTCGACGGTGTAAATCGTGCCGGGGATAGACAAGGATGGTCGTACCCTATTGCAAAATGTACCGCTATGGCCCGCAGCACCACGGGTAGATATCCGTCCGCAGTCTCCCTTTGGCGAAATCACAAAGTGTCCGAACACGGTTGGGGGTTTTATCGGCCTTGGCGGAATATGCAACACTTGGTCATGATTGTCGTACACACTTACTCGGTCCTCATCGGAGCGCTAGAAGCGACCAGCAGCATCTGGATTGTCCAGCGTGCCTTCCGTGTCAATTCTATGGATCTCGCATACATCTCGGGGTTAGTCGCTCGTTCCTTATTTCACCAATGCGCTCCATTGCCCGATAATTGTTCAAGATCATTTGTTCACTGCGATCCCACGGGCGGCGCCCGGTACGAATCATTTCCTTTGCCACCTGTCGGGTTGTTGCGGCACCCTCGAGCTGACTGGGCGTGATGGCTTCCTCTATTAGCGAGTTGACGATGTACCAATCTCGGGTCTCGGGATTGGTAACTTCCTCACTGATCTTTATCTGTCCGCTGGCATTGATGTTGACGAACTCGACTTCTCTCAACACTTCGTCCGGCAAGGCGTAAACAAAGTGGTCACCTTTGCTATCTCGTAGACTGAGGCGCCTGCGCATCCCGCACGTTTGCTGCTAGTTGTTCTAGGGGTGGCAGCAAGCAAGGTAGCCCCGTGGTCCAGGGGCCGCCCCACGTTGCTGCAACTTTGCTGCTAGTTGCTCCCAGGCTGGCAGCAAATCGGGGCTAGCCCGACCTGGCGGTGGGGGCCATCCAGCTTGGGTGTCGGCTCAGCAGGCCAGCCTGGGCGTGTCGTACCTCGACCGGACCGGCGCTCTTGGGCTAGGCCAGTATGTCTCAGCCCAACCCCGACTGCGCGGTGACCGTTTGGGGGTGAGCGTGACCGGCACATGCGTGCGGCAAACTCTGGTCTACCACTTCATACCCGTCCGGCGTGCGCCGCCACAGCGGCTGAACCCGCAGGCGCAGCGCCAGCCACCGCGCCTAGGCCGCCTCGGAACCGCTGCCCCGACTGGTGCCACAGCGCAGACCAGTGTCCCCGGCTGCCCGCAATGCCCCTCCTCGGCCAGCCCAGCTTCCCGCGTGAGCCCGACGGACCAAGCGAGTTAACCTGATCGATCGCCACCGCTGTCGGGCTCAAGCCGGGCTCAGGGCTTACCGCCCGCCATGACCGCAACCGGATACTGGCCGCCGGTAGTTCCCAACCGCGTCCTCGATGAGATGGCTGACCGTCGCCCCAGCAAGTGGGCACCTGTTGTCGTTATGTAGCAGCAACAGGTGACCAGTTGCCCAGGGATTACCGGACGCCGACCGGGTCGGTCGCTTCAGCCGAAGGCGAAGGCTCCGTAACCGACGACCCGGTCGGGATCACCGCCGGTGTCGGCAGAGGTGGCCAGCGCGAGCCGCGTTGGGCTGAGGTGGTGCCTGCGTGCCCAGACGAGCAGGCCGCGCAAGGCGTGGGCTCCGCAGGCATCATGGTCGGCGATGGCGTCGGGCCGCAGGTCGAGTACGGCGTTAGCGGTGCGGGCATCGTGCTCGCGGGCCGCCGCATCCAGCAGGTAGTGGCTGAGATCGGTGCTGGCCAGCACGAGCGTGCTGGCATCGCTGGCCACCGCGTCGAGCAAGTCGGCGACATCCGCAGCCGGCGCGCGGGTGGCCACCGGCAGCACCGAAAGCCCGGCGACCAAGCGTTGCAGGAACGGCAGTTGCACTTCCAAGGAGTGTTCCGGCACGTGCGGCTCGTCATCGACTTGCACCCCCGGCGTCGCCAGCGCGAGGTCCCGCAAGGTGCCGTCGATCGGCACCAGACCCATGGGCGTACGCCATCCCGCGGCCCGGGGCACCACGCAGCCACTCACCGGGAGGTAGTGTGCGGGTCCGATGAGTACGATCCGCGCCGGCCAGCCGTCCGGCGGCCCCGAAGAAGGCAACATCGCGTAGGCCAGCGCGGCCACTGGACCGGAGTACTGGTAGGCCGCGTGCGGCACCACCATTGCCCGCGGCCGAGCCACCTCGGGCGGTACGGCGGGCTGCGCCCGGGCAGCCGCGAGCAGCGCGTCGACGGTCTCGACCAGCCGGGTGGCCTCGGCGGGGTAGAAACCACCGGCTACCGCTGGCAACCGGATCCGGGCCACTGGGTCGCCAGTCACCGTTGGCCGGTCAGGACGACGGGCAACCGGCGCCGGCCCCAGTCACCGCACGGACCGTCATAGACCCCGGGCAGCATGGTCCCGCACCCGGCACAGCGGCCGTCGCGGCTGAGCCGGTAGGACCGGATGGCGTACCAGTCCCGGACGATCACAGCCTCCCCGCAGGCCGCGCAGTACGTAGTGTCTCCCTCGGTGTCGTGCACGTTGCCGGTGTAGACGTACCGCAGGCCGTTATCCAGCGCGATACGCCGGGCGCGGCGCAATGTCGCCGGTGGCGTCGGCGCGACCTGGCGCATCTTGTAGTCCGGGTGGAATGCAGTGAAGTGCAACGGTACGTCCACGCCCAGTTGCGTACCGATCCAGCGGGTCTCGGCGTCGATTTCCTCGTCGCTGTCGTTCTGCCCCGGGATGAGCAACGTGGTGATCTCCAACCACACCCTCGTCTCGTGCCGGAGGTATTCCAGGGTGTCCAGCACCGGGCGCAGGTGCCCGGTGCATACCCGGTGGTAGAAGTCCTCGGTGAACGCCTTGAGATCGATGTTGGCGGCGTCCATGTGCGCATACAACTCGCGGCGGGCATCCGGCTCGATGTAGCCGGCGGACACGGCGACCGCCTTGATACCCCGCTCGTGGCAGGCGTCGGCGACGTCCACCGCGTACTCCAGGAAGATCGTCGGGTCGTTGTAGGTGAACGCTACGCTGCGGGCACCGTACGCCTCGGCGGCGCGGGCAAGCGTCTCGGCGGACGCGGCATCAGCCAGGGTGTCGATCTCGCGGGACTTGCTGATATCCCAGTTCTGGCAGAACCGGCAGGCCAGGTTGCACCCGGCGGTGCCGAAGGACAGCACCGACGAGCCGGGCAGGAAGTGGTTCAGCGGCTTCTTCTCGACCGGGTCGAGGCAGAAGCCGCTGGATCGGCCGTAGGAGGTGAGCACCACTTGGTCGTTGACCCGGGCCCGGACGAAGCAGAGGCCGCGCTGCCCCTCGTGCAGGCGGCAGGCCCGCGGGCAGACGTCACACTGGACCCGCCCGTCGTCGAGCCGGTGCCAGCACCGGGTTGGCACGGTGTGCGGGTCAGCCAGCGAAACATCATCGGTCATCGCAGTGCCTTACCTGCTCGCCTCCCTATAACCCTACGCTGACCCGCTCCGGCCGCAGCCGTTACAGCCCCCGAAAACGGTCGGTCGCCTCGATCAGTTCGTGGAGGTTGCCTGGGTCGAGCGCCGAGTGGCCGGCGTCGGGGACGATGCGCAGATCCGCCTGCGGGAGAGCCCGGTGCAGTGCCCAGGCGGTCTCCATGGGGCAGACGACGTCGTAACGACCCTGGACGATCACGGTAGGGATGTGCCGGATGCGACCCACGTTCTCGAGGAGTTCCCCTTCGTGCGCAAAGAAGCCGCAGTTGACGAAGTAGTGGCACTCGATCCGGGCGAATGAGAGCGAGAAATCGTCGGTGGTATTCCGCGCCACCAGGTCCGGGTCAGGGTACAAGCAGCTCGTCATACCCTCCCAGCCGCTCCACGCCTTAGCCGCCGTCTGCTGGATGGTTGGATCGTCACTGGTGAGCCGCTGGTAGTACGCATGTAGCAGATCGCCGTGCTCGTCGGCAGGGATCGGCGCGAGAAACCCCTCCCAGGCGTCCGGAAAAATGGCGTCCGCACCGCGCTGGTAAAACCAGTCGATTTCCTGCTTCCGGAGCAGGAAGATTCCACGCAGCACAATTTCGGTGACCCGCTCGGCGTGTTTTTCCGCGTAGGTGAGCGCGAGGGTACTGCCCCATGAGCCACCAAACAACTGCCACTGCTTGATGCCGAGGTGTTCCCGGATCCGCTCCATGTCCGCAACCAGGTGCCAGGTGGTGTTGTCGGTGAGGCAGGCAGCCGGTGTGCTCTTGCCGCAGCCGCGCTGGTCGAAAAGCACGATGCGGTAGGCCGAAGGATCAAAGAAGCGACGCTGCCTGGGCTCGGTGCCACTGCCTGGACCGCCGTGGATAAAAAGGACCGGCTTGCCGTCAGGGTTGCCGGACTCCTCGAAGTAGATCTCGTGGAGATCGGAGACGCGCAGGGTACCGGTCCGGTAGGGCTCGATGTCGGGATACAAAGTACGGCGCTGGGGGCATTCGGCGACCATAGTACCTCACTTAGTTAGGCTTTCGCGAACAATCAACCAAACTGTTCTGCTACCATTTTGTTTGTTTCGATATGTCGGGTACGCTGCGGACCTTCTAGACAGCGACCCGCGCGGCCTAGTGGACGAGCAGCAGCTTGCCAGTGGTCCGGCGGCTCTCCAGCGCGCGGTAGGCGCCGGCCGCCTCGGCCAGCCCGAAGGTCGCTCCAATGTGGACGGTCAGCGAGCCGTCGGTTGCCCAGCCGAGCACCTCGCCGGCCCGCCAGGTCAGCTCGGCGCGATCGGCGACATAGTGCGCCAGGCTCGGCCGAGTCACAAACAGCGAGCCGGCGTTGTTCAGCTGGATCGGTTCGAACGGCGGTACCGACCCGCTGGACTGACCGTACAGGGCGAGCATGCCGCGCGGCCGGAGCGCGGCCAGGCTGGCGTCGAAGGTGGCCGCGCCGACCCCCTCGTAGACCACCGCGACCCCCACGCCGCCCGGTGAGCCTGCGAACCTCGGCTGCCAGGTCGTCCACCTCGGTGTACCGGATCACCTCAGCCGCGCCGTTGGCCCGGGCCAGCTTCTCCTCGGCGGTGCACACCGTGCCGATCACCAGGCCACCACGGTGCTTGACCAGTGGGTCAGCAGCCCGACACCGCCGGCTGCGGCATGCACCAGTGCCCAGTCACCGGCCTGCGCCGGGTAGATCGAGGTCGTCAGGAAGTGCGCGGTCATGCCCTGCACCAGCCCCGCCGCCGCGACCAGATCGCTGACCGCGACCTGGACTAGTACCTGGCCGGGCCCGGCGGCCGGCGCGGGGATGTCCCGCACGATGAGTACGTCGGGGCCGCCGTACTCGCTGATGAAAAGCGCGCGCATGCCGTCATCCTGATCGCCGCTGACGGAGCCCGGAGCCCAGGGCCCGGGGAGTGGCCGGAGACTGGAGTTAGCGCGAGAGGTGCCGTACCACGCCGCTGCGTCCGGCGGCCAGATCGTTCAGCACCGCGGCCGCCGTCACCGTAGCCGGGCTAGGTGCCAGCGCAGGCGCGTGCCAGCCTAGATGCCCAATCCGGCCATGCTGGTGCTGGTTGAGCACCGGCTCGCCGCTGCGGACCGTGCAGACGAAGGCGTACGTCAGCAGGTCGGGTAGCTCGTCGTCGCCGCCGGTCAGGTGGTACAGCCCGATCAGGCCGGTGACCTCGGTCTCCAGCCCGGTTTCCCGCCGAACCTCGCGGATCACTGCCTCGGTGGGCAGGTCAGCGGGCTCGAGATGCGCACCGGGCAGGCACCAGCGCCGGTGGCCATGATTTTGTTGGACCAGCAGCACGCGCCCTTCCGGGTCGCCAATGACCGCCGCTGTGGCCCGGGTCACGTCCTTCATGTTCGGACAGTATGCCGGCTCGGCCGGCTCGCGCACCCTTAGCCTGTATTCCCTTGGGCCAAATTCGATGCCGCGCCGCCGACGCCGTACCGTATGCGGGTGCAGCTCGCCTACCTTCCCAGCCCACAACAGGGCGTTTGGCATCTCGGCCCGATCCCCATCCGCGGTTACGCGCTGTGCATCATCGCCGGCATCGTGGTCGCGGTCTGGATCAGCGAACGACGTTGGGTTGCCCGTGGCGGCCAGCCCGGCACTGTGATGGATATCTCGGTGTGGGCGGTGCTCTTCGGGCTGATCGGGGGGCGGCTTTACCACGTGCTCACCGACCCGGAGCTGTACTTCGGCGCTGGTCGGCACCCACTGGATGCGTTCAAGATCTGGCAGGGCGGCCTGGGGATCTGGGGGGCGATCAGTTTCGGTGCCCTCGGTGCCTGGCTGGGCTGCCGGCGGCGCGGCATCAAGCTGGCGCCGTTCGCGGACGCGCTGGCACCGGGTATCGCGGTGGCCCAGGCAATCGGCCGGTGGGGGAACTGGTTCAACCAGGAGCTGTTCGGCCGGCCGACCACGCTGCCGTGGGGCCTGCGGATCGATCCGGGCCGGGTCGGCACGGTGCCCGGGGCGCAGGCGTACCACCCGACCTTCCTGTATGAGTCGCTGTGGGACCTCGGGGTGGCCGGGCTGGTGGTCTGGGCGGATCGCCGGTTCCGGTTGGGTCGCGGCCGGGCGTTCGCGTTGTACGCCATGGCGTACACCGTTGGCCGGTTCTGGATCGAGGCGCTGCGGATCGATCCCGCCCACCACATCCTCGGGCTCCGGTTGAACGACTGGACCTCGATCGTGGTCTTCGCTGGGGCGCTGACGTTCTTCCTGCTGCGCCGCGGCCCGCGGGAGACCGAGGTGGAGCCCACTGACCTCAAGCCTATCGACGCCAGCGACGCCGAGCCAGCCACCGGTCCCACCACTGGGCCAACTAAGGACAGTGCGTCAGCCCAGGACGGCGAGCCAGCTAAGGACAGCGAGCTAGCTGACGACAGTGTGCCAGCCAAGGACAGTGCGCCAGCCGAGCAGCCGGCGGGGGAATCCACCGGCGCTGAGGACACTCCGGCCGGCAGCCCCACCCCAACGGGGGTTGCAGGTCGGGAGCGGGGTGCCCGGCAAGTACCCTTTGACGGTGACCACTGAACCATCCGACCGGGCGACCTTCGACCTCGTCAGTGCCGAGATCCACCACGAGCACTCCGATGTGACGGGTGGCTGGCTGCGGCCGGCGGTGTTCGGGGTGATGGACGGGATGGTCAGCAACTTCGCACTGATCTCGGGCGTCGCTGGTGGGCACGCCGCGCCCCGTGCCGTGTTGCTGACCGGGCTGGCCGGGTTAGTCGCGGGCGCAATCTCGATGGCGACCGGGGAGTACACCTCGGTGGCCAGCCAGAGCGAGCTGGCACACGCCGAAATCGCCGTGGAAAAGAGCGAGATCAAGGCCCAGCCAGGGGCCGAGATGTTGGAGCTGGCCCGGTTGTACGAAAGCCGCGGGGTTGACCGGGAGACTGCCTGTAAAGTCGCCGAGCAGCTCTCCGAGGACCCCGACCAGGTCTGGCGGGTGCATGCCCGGGAAGAGCTCGGGCTGGACCCCGACGACCTGCCATCGCCATGGACCGCGGCGTTCTCCTCGCTGATCGCCTTTACCCTCGGTGCGTTGATCCCGCTGCTGCCGTACTTGCTGGGCTTCGTGAGCCTGCCGGCCGCGGCCGTGCTCGCCACGATCGGTCTGTTCGCCGCCGGAGGGATCGTGTCCCGGTACACCAGCCGCACCTGGTGGTACAGCGGTAGCCGGCAACTGTTGCTTGGCTTGTGTGCCGCGCTCATCACCTTCGGCATCGGGCACCTGGTCGGCGCTGGCGTAAGCTGACCTCGGCTAGCCGATCAGCGGGCCAGTCGGCCGAGCAGCGCGGAAGCCAGCCCGATTCCGGCTACAGCAGTCGCCACCAGTACCCCGGCATCGACGAGCAGCCGGTTTGGGCTGCCCAGCAGCAACCCACGCAGCGCGTCCACCTCGTAGCTCAGCGGGTTGACGTGGTTGATCACCCGCAGCCAGCCCGGCATCAGATCCACCGGGTACAGCGCGTTGGAGGCGAAGAACAGCGGCATCATGATCGCTTGGCCGATCCCCATCACCCGCTCCCGGGACATTGCGATGCCGGCGATGATGATTGAAAGGCAGCAGAAGAACGCTGAGCTCAGCAACAGCACGACGGCCACCGCGAGCAGCCGCAGCGGGTTGACCGTCATCGATACGCCCAGTACGGCGGCCAGCACTAGTACGATCACCGCTTGGGCCAGCCCGCGCATGCCCGCCGCGAACGCCTTGCCGGTGACCAGCGCGGCCCGCGGGGTCGGGGTGACCAGTAGCTTGGCCAAGACCCCGGCGTCCCGCTCCCAGATAACCTGGATGCCGTAGAAGATCGCCATGAACAGCGTGGACTGCGCCAGGATGCCGGGCGCCAGGTAGTCCAGGTACGGGATCGACCCGGTGGGGATGGCCTTGAGCCGGGTGAACGTCTCGCCGAAGATCAGCAGCCACAGCGCCGGCTGGACCAGCCGGGTGACCAACTCGGTCCGGTCGTGGCTCAACTTCTGCAACTCGACCAAACACATCGTGCTGGTCCGGGTGACCAGCAACCGGCCCAGTCCGGGCGGGCCGGTGAGCCGGTCAGCCGAGACGTCGTGCGGTGCGGCGGGTGGCGCGGACATCGCGGAGCCTTTCGGTGGATTCCTCTAACGTGTCGCCGGTGCTGGCCCGGAACACCTCATCCAGCGTGCTGCCCGGGCCGAGCGCGACCTTCAGCTCGGTCGGGGTGCCTTCGGCGCGGATCTGGCCGCGATGCATGAGTGCGATCCGGTCGCAGTGCTGGTCGGCCTCCTCCATGTAGTGGGTGGTGACCAGCACGGTCATCCCGCTTGCGGCCCGGATCTCGCCGATCCGGTCCCACACCCCGACCCGGGCCACTGGATCCAGCCCGATGGTCGGCTCGTCCAGGATCAGCAGCCGGGGCGCGCTGATCAGCGCTTGGGCCAGCTCCAGCCGGCGGATCATGCCGCCGGAGTAGGTCCCGGCCAACCGGTCGGCCGCGTCGGTCAGCCCCATCGAGGCCAGCGCCTCAGCGACCTTGGATGCCCGCTGGCCGCGCGGCACGTCGAACAGCCGAGCGAACAGCGCAACGTTCTCCCGGCCGGTCAGCGTGCCGTCCGCGGACAGTTGCTGCGGCACGTACCCGATCAGCCGGCGGACCGCCATCTTCCGCCGCGAAACGTCTAACCCGAATACCCGTACCGCGCCAGCGACGGTCGGCAGCAGTGTAGTGATCATCCGGATGGTCGTCGTCTTACCGGCTCCGTTCGGCCCGAGCAAGCCGTAGACCTCACCGGGCTGGACGGTCAGATCCACGTCGTCCACGGCAAGGGTGTCGCCGAAGGTGTGCCGCAGCCCACGGCACGAGACGGCCGGCTCGCCGGTCATCGGGCGCCTTCGGTCATCGGTACGGTAGCCAGCTTGGGGTGGGTGTGCTCTGCTGCCAGCAGATCCAGCAGCGCGCGGAGCGACGGCAGTGCGCGCTCGATCGCCCGCTGGTCGGCCGCGGGTAGCCGAGCGATCCGGTCGCCCACCAGTACGGCCCGAGCCTGCCGCCACTCGGCCAGCCGGCGGGTGACGGTCGGAGTGAGGAAGAGTTGGGCGGCGCGTCGGTCGGCGGGGTCCACCGTCCGCCGCAGCAGGGCTTGCTCGACCAACCGGTTGACCAGCGTGCTGACCGAGTTGTTGGCGAGGTGCAGGGCGTGGGCGGCGGCGGCCACCCCGATGCCGGGCTGGTCTTCGACGACTTGGAGCAGCTCGACCTGAGTGCCGCTCAGCGGCGCCTCGGTCGACGCGTCACGTAGTTGCCGGCGTACCAACCGGCGGATGCCGGCGGTGATCGACATCAGCTCATTGGCCAGCGGGGCTGGATCGGGACGGGGGTGCATGGGGACATGTTAGCTCTAGTAACGAGATAATTGCGTCCCCCCGACCCGGCGTCCCCTGATTGGTGCCTCAGCCAGCGGATCGGCGCTGGCCCATCACGCTTCTTGCCTGTTGGGGGCGGTAATCCGTTCGGCGGCGAGGATCAGGGCGGCAGCGACGGTCCAGCCGGTGGGCAGTGGCAGGCGGTGGCGGTAGGGGATCAGCCACCGGTCGCGGCCGACCGGCCCGCGGGTGGAGGGCGGCGCCGGTACGCACTGGCCGGCGGCCAAGCGGACCACGTCCAGGCCGTGCGGTGTTTGCAGGGCCGGTTGATCGCCTTCCGGGACGGTGAAGAAATGCCACCGCCGCACCGGAGTGATCGCAACTGGCGTCAACGGGGGGTCGGTGTTGTCACGGAGCAGGTCTAAGGCGTACGAGCCGACCGCGGCCGGCGCGCTCCACACATCAAAAGTTTCCCCGCAGCACAGCACGATGTTGGGCAACGGTGCGCGCTGGCGATCCCACCAGAACCGAGCCGACGTCTCGGTGACCACATGCTCGCGCCGCCAGTTTGGGCCCAGGGGATGCGCTGCGGGAGAACAGCAGTCCTGCTGCCCGCAGCAGCAGGCCACCGATTCTGACCGGACACCGGACAAGATCCGGATCCGGGCCTGCTTGTCCCGGGGCATCGCACCGGGCACGATCGGCCAGCCGGCCCGTACGTAGGACAACGCCGCCCGCAACATCGTTGCCTGCCGGCTCACTGCGCGACCCACCACAATCCGCACCGCCACCCTTCGCGTTCACGGCCCTTCGCGTTCAGGGATGTTCCGCCGGCTCCCTGCCGTGGCATCAGGAGAGCGTGATCCGGCCACGTGCCGCTAGGCTGAACACAGCTCACGCTCCGCTCACAGTCGCTCACAGCGAGGAAAGGAGCCGCGATGCCGCCTGAGCCTGCGATCGATCCGGCTGCCTCGTTTGAAGGATTCATCGCCGAGCTGAAACGCTGGCGAGACGTTCGAGGCATTTCGCAGTCCACCCTGGCCCGACGCACCGGGTACTCGCCTTCTTATGTTTCGAAGGTTGAGGGCGGGGCGCAGCCGCCCTCCCGGACCTTCGCGAAGAAGGCCGACGACGAGCTGCGTGCTGGCGGCGCATTGACCCGCGCCTTCCCGGGTCCGGTCGCGATTCGTGCCTTCCGCTGCGCGGTGCCGACGAGCAGCTCGCCGGAATTAGCCGCGACGGAGCCCGGTCCGGTCGCCAGCTTGGTGGTCGAGCACGACGACGCCGAGCTGGTTTATGATGGCCAGCTCTATCGAGCTACCCAGCGAAGGCTGCTTTTCAACGATGGCCACGAGCCGGTGAGCCGCTACCTCATCAGGATCTCAGTCGACCGGTACCCGGGAGATCCGGAGCGGTCAAATCAGCTCTACCGTGAGCACCCGCTGTCCTGGAAAGAGATCGGTTTACAAGCGTGGCACGGCGAAGACCGCGAACCGATGGACTGGAAGGTCCAGCACGACCGAGACGCTTTCAAAGAGCTCTGGCTCCTGTTTGAGAACGGACACGGCCGCTTCCCGCTGTACCCGGGAGAACGCACCTGGATCGAATACAGTTACACCGTCGACGACCAAAAATGGGGCCAGTGGTACCAGCGCGCCGTCCGGTTGCCCACTAGATGCCTCAGTGTCCGACTCGTCTTCCCGGCGGAGCTGGATCCAGTGGTCTGGGGTATGGAGACCTCCATGTCGGCAGCGGCAGCACCGTTCCGGACAGCCATCACCCGGCAGGAAGACGGTCCACGGCGGATCTTCTCCTGGTCGATCGAGGAACCACCACTCCACGCTCGTTACCGCATTGAATGGCGGTTCCGGACCCGGCCAGAAGACGACGGCGACGGTCCGGCAGGTACCCTGACGCCCAGCGACACGATGCGCAACCTTGGCATCGTCCAACGTGGTGCAGACATCCTGGCCACCGCCACCCGGCCGTTCAACCTGCCGGCCGAGGCCGACGACGCGCGTCGAGTCCTCGCGGAACTCCGCTTAACCATGGAGCGGGTAGCGCAGGCCCACTACTTCAGCAAGGGGATGGGCATCGCCGCCCCCCAGATCGGCATCAGCCGGGCCTCGGCGATTATACGACCACCGGACCGCGACGATATCATCACGCTACTCAACCCGCGCATTATCGAGGAGTCGGCCCAAGTCGACGAGCAGTACGAAGGCTGTCTGAGCTTCTTCGACGTTCGCGGCGTCGTCCCGCGACCCTTGGCGATCCACGTCGAACATCAAGACCTCGACGGGCACCAGCGGATCACCTTGTTCGAACGAGGCACCGCTCGGCTCGTCGCCCACGAAATCGACCACCTCAACGGCATTTTATACACTGAACGAATGCGAGCTGGCGCAGAATCGGTCCCGGTCGCCCAGTACCCAGGCACCGGCAGCCCTTGGCGCTACTGACTTCCCGTTTCCTGGCAATAGGTAGTAGCCGGTCGACCCGAGGAACACAGCACAGAGTGATTGCTGCTGTCCGAAGGTTGGGTTGGGCCAGGTCGCTCAGCGCGAATCCCACCGGGAGATCTGGCCGGTCAGCCGGTCCCGCAGCGTTCCGGCGGCGAGCTGGGCGGGGGTGTGCCCCTCGTCGGTGGCGATGTTGGTGTCCGCGCCCGCGGCTAGCAGCAGCTCGGCAGTGGGCAGGTCGGCGTTGCGGGCGGCGGCGTGTAGCGCGGTCCAGCCGCCCTGTTGTTGGGAGTCGGCGTTCGCGCCGGCATCCAGCAACACCCGGACGCACTCGGAGTGCCGGCTGGCGGCAGCGCTGTGTAGTGGGGTGACCTGCATTGAGTTACGAGCCACCGCCTCCACGTCGGCACCGGCCGTGATCAGCCGGCGGGCCGCGTCGGGATGACCGAAGAACGCGGCCAAGTGCAGCGGGGTGAACCCATCCTCGGTCCAGCTACCGGCCCGGCGGACATCCTCATCCAGCAGCTCGCCGAGTCGTTCGGTCAGCCCTACTGCGGCGGACTCGAAGATGTCCAGGTCACGCTTGGCGTGTGCCAACAAGGTGGCTAGCCGGGGTTGTCCGACGTACATCGCCCACAGCACCACACTGACACCGTCGTCGGTTCGCGCGAAGGCGAGTCGCCGATCGGTACGCAGGAGCTGGTCGACCTTCGCCGGGTCCCCGGTGCCTACGGCGGCGAAGATGTCGGTCATCCGGTTCCCCTCCCGGTCGGCGCCTGGCTGGTGTCGCTGGCTGGTGTCATGGACCACGTCTGCAGAGGCGAAATCTGGCGGCAACTGTGTGTACCCTTACGGGACACACAACTTCAGGGCCAGCGTCGTCCCTCTCGAATGTACTCACTCCAAGGCGACGGGAAGGCTCTATGAACTTTTCCGCCGTCCCTGACGCGCAGGGCCTGTACGACCCCCGGTTCGAGCACGACGCATGCGGCGTGGCGTTCGTCGTCGATGCTCGAGGCCGCCGGTCGCACCGCATCGTTGCTCAGGGACTCACCGCGCTTGCCAACCTGGAGCACCGTGGTGCCGCCGGGGCCGAACCTACCTCCGGGGATGGAGCCGGCATCCTGATCCAGGTACCCGACGCGTTCCTCCGTGCGGTGGTCGACTTCACCCTACCTGAACCCGATGCCGAGCCTGGCTACGCGGTCGGCTGCGCGTTCCTGCCCACCGACCAGCAGCAAGCCGCTGAGGCAATCACCTTGATCGAGCGGATCGCCGAGCAGGAGGGGCTGCGGGTGCTCGGCTGGCGGGTGCTGCCGGTACGGGTCGACCCGCTCGGACCGACTGCCCGCTCGGTGATGCCGCAGTTCCGCCAGCTCTTCCTTGCCGCCGCCGACGGGGAACGTGGCCTGCCGCTGGAGCGCAGAGTGTTTTGCGCCCGCAAACGGATCGAGCATGAGTCGGCCGCGGCCGGGGTGGAGACGTACTTGCCGTCGCTGTCCGCGCGAACGCTGGTCTATAAGGGGATGTTGACCACCGACCAGCTTCCGGTGTTCTTCCCGGACCTGACGGACCCTCGGCTAACCTCGGCGATCGCGCTGGTGCATAGCCGGTTTTCCACCAACACCTTCCCGTCTTGGCCGCTGGCCCACCCGTACCGCTTCATCGCGCACAACGGCGAGATCAACACCGTCCGCGGCAACCGGAACTGGATGCGGGCCCGCGAGGCGCTGCTGGCCTCCGACCTGATCCCCGACAACCTAGCCCGGCTGTTCCCGATCTGCACCGACGGCGGCAGCGACTCGGCCAGCTTTGATGAGGTGCTGGAGCTGCTGCACCTGGGGGGTCGCCCGCTGCCGCACGCGGTGCTGATGATGATCCCCGAGGCGTGGGAGAACCACGCCGAGATGGACCCCGATCGGCGCGCCTTCTACCAGTTCCACGCCAGCGTGATGGAGCCGTGGGACGGCCCGGCCTGCGTGGCGTTCACCGACGGCACCGTGATCGGCGCGGTGCTGGACCGCAACGGGCTGCGGCCCTCGCGCTGGTGGCGTACCGAGGACGACTTGGTGGTGCTGGCCAGCGAGGTCGGCGTGCTGGACATCCCGCCGGAGCGGGTGGTGGCCAAGGGCCGGCTGCAGCCGGGCCGGATGTTCCTGGTCGACACCACCCTGGGCCGGATCGTCGAGGACGACGAGATCAAGTCCGCGCTGGCCGCCGAGCATCCCTACGGGGAGTGGCTGCACGCCGGCATGATCGAACTCGCCGAGCTGCCCGAGCGGGAGCACGTGGTGGCCAGCCACGAGTCGGTGATCCGCCAGCAGCAGGTCTTCGGCTACACCGAGGAGGAGCTGCGGATCCTGATCGCCCCGATGGCGCGCAGTGGAGTTGAGCCGCTCGGCTCGATGGGCACCGACGCGCCGGTGGCCGCGCTCTCTGACCGGCCGCGGATGCTCTACGACTACTTCAGCCAACTTTTCGCCCAAGTGACCAACCCTCCGCTGGACGCGATCCGGGAGGAGCTGGTGACCAGCCTCGGCTCCAGCATCGGCCCAGAGCAGAACTTGCTGGAGCCCTCGGCCGCCTCGGTTCGGCAGATGTCGCTGCCGTACCCGGTCCTCGACAACGACGAGCTCGCCAAGATCATCCACATCAACGCGGACGGCGACCTGCCGGGCCTTGCCTGCACCGTGCTGTCCGGGCTATTCGAGGTGGCCGGTGGTGGCGCGTTGCGGGCAGCGCTGGACCGGATCCGGCAGGAAGCCTCGGCGGCGATCAGCGCTGGCGCGCGCATCCTGGTGATCTCCGACCGGGACAGCGACGCCCGCTCGGCACCGATCCCGTCACTGCTGGCGGTCGCGGCAGTACACCACCACCTGGTCCGGGAGAAGACCCGCACCCACGTCGGGTTGGTGGTCGAGTCCGGTGACTGCCGTGAGGTGCACCATGTCGCGCTGCTGCTCGGCTACGGTGCCTCCGCGGTCAACCCGTACCTGGCCTTTGAGACCGTCGAGCAAATGGTGGCCCGCGGCGAGCTGACCGGGCTGACGCCGGAGACGGCGATCCGCAACTACGTCAAGGCGGCCGGTAAGGGCGTACTGAAGGTGATGTCCAAGATGGGCATCTCCACGGTGGCCTCCTATGTCGGCGCTCAGGTCTTTGAGGCGCTCGGGCTGTCCCAGGAGTGCGTGGCGGAGTTCTTCACCGGCACCACCAGCAAGCTTGGCGGTGTTGGGCTGGACGTGCTGGCCACCGAGGTGCTGGCCCGGCACCAGCATGCCTACCCGCCCAACCCGACCGAACTGGCGCACCGCCGGCTGGAGGTGGGCGGGGAGTACCAGTGGCGCCGGGAGGGTCCGCCGCACTTGTTCAGCCCAGAGACGGTCTTCCTGCTGCAGCATGCCACCCGGGCCCGGCAGTACGAGATCTTCAAGAAGTACACCGCCATGGTGGACGGGCTGGCCCGCGAGGGCGCGACGCTGCGCGGGCTGTTCGAGCTGCGTACCGGGCTGCGGCCGCCGGTGCCGATTGAGGAGGTGGAGCCGGTCGAGGAGATCGTCTGTCGGTTCTCCACCGGTGCGATGAGCTACGGCTCGATCTCGGTCGAGGCGCACCAGACGCTGGCGATCGCGATGAACGCGCTGGGCGGCAGGTCCAACACCGGCGAGGGCGGCGAGGACGCCGACCGGTTGTACGACCCGGCCCGGCGCTCGGCGATCAAACAGGTGGCCAGCGGCCGGTTCGGGGTGACCTCGGAGTACCTGGTCAACTCCACTGACCTCCAGATCAAGATGGCGCAGGGCGCCAAGCCGGGCGAGGGCGGCCAGTTGCCCGGGCACAAGGTGTACCCGTGGATTGCCAAGACCCGGTACTCCACCCCGGGCGTCGGTCTGATCAGCCCGCCGCCGCACCACGACATTTACTCCATTGAGGACTTGGCGCAGCTCATCCACGACCTGAAGAACGCCAACGACGCCGCGCGGATCCACGTCAAGCTGGTGGCCGAGATCGGGGTTGGCACGGTGGCCGCCGGGGTGTCCAAGGCGCACGCCGATGTGGTGCTGATCTCCGGCCACGACGGCGGCACCGGCGCCGCCCCGCTGACCTCGCTGAAGCATGCCGGCGCACCCTGGGAGCTGGGCTTGGCCGAGACCCAGCAGACCTTGCTGCGCAACGGGTTGCGGGACCGGATTGTGGTGCAGGTTGACGGCCAGATGAAGACCGGTCGGGACGTGCTAATTGGCGCGCTGCTCGGCGCTGAGGAGTACGGCTTCGCCACCGCGCCGCTGGTGGTCTCCGGTTGCGTGATGATGCGGGTTTGCCACCTGGATACCTGCCCGGTCGGGATCGCCACCCAGAACCCGGAGCTGCGCAGGCGGTTCAATGGCAAGCCGGAGTTCGTCGAGACGTTCTTCACCTACATCGCCGAGGAGGTCCGCGAGTACCTCGCCGAGCTGGGCTTCCGCAGCGTGGCCGAGGCGGTCGGGCACGCCGAGCTGCTGGACACCCGGGCCGCGATCGAGCACTGGAAGGCCGCCGGGCTGGACCTCTCGCCGATGTTCTGCGTACCAGACCTGCCGGATGGGGCGCACCGCCGCTGCGTGCGGACCCAGGACCACGGGCTGGACAAGGCGCTGGACAACACCCTGATCCAGCTCTGCGACGGCGCGCTGGCCGACGCCATGCCGGTCAAGCTGGAGCTACCGATCCGCAACGTCAACCGGACGGTCGGTACCTTGCTGGGCAGCGAGGTGACCCGGCGGTATGGCGGTGCCGGGCTGCCGGACGGCACGATCGACATCACCTTGCGCGGCTCGGCCGGGCAGTCGCTGGGCGCGTTCCTGCCCTCGGGTATCACGCTGCGGCTGTACGGCGACGCCAACGACTACCTCGGCAAGGGACTGTCCGGCGGGCGGATCATTGTCCGACCAGACGACAAGGCGCCGTTCGTCGCCGAGGACAACATCATTGCCGGCAACGTGATCGGCTACGGCGCGACCGGCGGTGAGATCTTCCTGCGCGGCGTGGTGGGAGAGCGGTTCTGCGTCCGCAACTCCGGTGCTGTCGCCGTGGTAGAGGGCGTCGGCGACCATGCGTGTGAGTACATGACTGGTGGCCGGGTGGTCATCCTCGGCCCGCACGGGCGTAATGTCGCGGCCGGGATGTCGGGTGGTATCGCCTTCCTGCTGGACCCCCAGGTGAGCCGGGTCAACTCCGAGATGGTCGACGTGGAGAACCTGACCACCGAGGACGTCGACTGGCTGCACGAGGTTGTGGAGCGGCACTACACCGAGACCGGCTCGGCGGTCGCGGCCTCGCTGCTGGCCGACTGGCGGCGCCGGGTTGGTTCCTTCTGCAAGATCATGCCCCGCGACTACAAGCGGGTGTTGACCGCGATGGCCGCTGCTGAGCAGGCCGGCCAGGATGTCAACAAGGCCATCATGGAGGCAGCTCATGGCTGATCCGACCGGCTTCCTGAAGTACCCCCGCGAGCTGCCGTCCCGGCGGCCGGTAGAGGTGCGGATCCTGGACTGGCATGAGGTGTACGAGGACTTCGACCGCAGCGTGCTGCGCAAGCAGGCCGCCCGATGTATGGACTGCGGCATCCCGTTCTGCCACAACGGCTGCCCGCTGGGGAACTTGATCCCGGAGTGGAACGACCTGGTCCGCCGGGACGACTGGCGGGAGGCGGCTGAGCGGCTACACGCGACCAACAACTTCCCGGAGTTCACCGGCCGGCTGTGCCCGGCGCCGTGCGAGACCGCCTGCGTGCTGGGCATCAACGCCGACCCAGTCACCATCAAGCAGGTCGAGGTGGAGATCATCGACCGGGCTTTCGAGGAGGGCTGGGTGGTACCCGTACCGCCGGCCCGGCGGACCGGCAAGAAGGTCGCGGTGGTCGGCTCCGGGCCGGCCGGGTTGGCGGCGGCCCAGCAGCTCACCCGGGCTGGTCACGAGGTGACCGTGTACGAGCGGGACGACCGGGTCGGCGGCCTGCTGCGTTACGGCATCCCCGAGTTCAAGATGGAGAAGCGACACCTGGAGCGCCGGCTGGCTCAAATGACCGCCGAAGGCACCACCTTCGTCACCGGTTGCGACGTGGGCACCGATGTCACCGGCAAGCAGTTGCAGGCGGCCAATGACGCGATCGTGCTGGCCATTGGGGCTACCGTACCGCGTGACCTGCCGGTACCCGGTCGGGAGCTGGCCGGCGTGCACTTCGCGATGGAGTACCTGCCCCCGTCCAACCGGGTGCAGGAAGGCGACTTGGCGGAGACCCCGATCTCTGCGGAGGGCAAGCACGTGGTGATCATCGGTGGCGGTGACACCGGAGCCGACTGCCTGGGTACCGCGATCCGACAGCAGGCGGCAAGTATCACCCAGCTTGAGATCCTGCCGCGACCGCCGGCCGCCCGGGTCGCCTCGATGCCGTGGCCCACCTATCCAATGACCTACCGCGTCTCCAGCGCGCACGAGGAGGCCGGCGAGCGGGTCTTCTCGGTGTCCACCGAACACTTCATTGGCGATGAGTCCGATCGGGTGTGCGGGCTGATGCTGTCGGAGGTGCGGTTGCGCGATGGCCGGTTCGAGCCGGTACCGGAGACCAGCCGCGAGCTGCCATGTGACCTGGCGCTGCTGGCGATGGGCTTTACCGGCGCGCGCCGGGACGGGCTGGCCGAGCAGCTCGGGGTGGACTTCGACGCTCGGGGCAACATTGCCCGCGGTCCGGACTGGCAGACTAGGGTGCCCGGGGTGTTCGTGGCCGGTGATGCCGGGCGCGGGCAGTCGCTGATCGTCTGGGCTATCGCTGAGGGCCGCTCGGCCGCGGCAGCGGTAGACCGGCAGCTTGCCGGCCAGACCATGCTGCCGCAACCATTAGCACCCACCGCGGTTGCGCTGCGCGCCTGAGCGATGCCGACCCGGGGCGATGTCTTCCCGCTTAATTGGTGGGTCCACAGCGGTCTTGCTGCCAGGGTGAGCTGACGGCCAGCTTTGAAGCGTACGGGTGGCATCTGATGCGAGGACCCAAAGAAAACGACGTGTTCGCTGGGTCACGGGTTTGTTAGCAGCGCTGTTAGGGACTGCGCCTGGTCGGCCCTGCCGGCGCTGCCAGCAGCGACCCAGCGGGGTGGGCTGGCGGCTTGGGGCGCAGCGGTGACTGGCCGACCTGGCAGGGAAGTATCACCAGGTCCCGGTACAACCCAGCAGAGCGGCAGATCACCGCAGCCAACGTCGGCGGCCTGCGGCTGAAGTGGGCCTTCGCGTACCGCAAGACGGGCCTGCCCGCCCGCAGCCAGCCGGCCGTGGTCGGCGATACCGTCTACGTCGGCAGTCCGGACGGCGCGTTCTCCGCGCTGGACGCCCGGACCGGGCGTACCCGGTGGAGTTACACCCTGCCACCCTCGCCTACTGCCGCCCCGGCCGTGGTGTCTGACAGCCCGGCGGTGGCCGATGGCAAGGTGTTCTTTGGTGACTTTGCCGGCCGTGTTTACGCGCTGCAGCGGACCGGCGCGCTCATTTGGTCGGTCCGCGCCGAGACCAACCCCACCGCGTACCACACCAGCTCACCGCTGTACTACCGCGGCCGGATCTATCTCGGCGCGTCCAGCGTGGAGAACACGCTCGGCGCCGACTACGCCTGCTGCACCTTCCGTGGCCACCTCGACGCGATTGACGCCGACACCGGGGCGCTAGCCTGGCGGTACTACACCGTGCCGGAGCCGCGCGCGGTCGGGCACTGGCCAAGTGGCGCGATCAAGTACGAGCCGTCTGGTGGGGGAGTGTGGAGCACCCCGGTGGTGGACCCGGCCACCGGCACGATTTACGTCGGCACTGGCCAGAACTACACCGGTAACGCCGGCGACTTCGACTCGCTGCTAGCCCTGTCTGCCCGTACCGGGGCAGTGCGTTGGAAGCAGAAGATGAACCGCGCCGATACTTGGCGGGCGTTGTGCAACGACCCGAACCCAGCCGGGTACTGCCCGGGCCTGCACGATGGCACCGCGCTGGACTACGACCTCGGCTCGATGCCGACGCTGTTTTGGGCCGGCGGGCGCAGGTTGGTCGGCATCGGCCAGAAGAGCGGCGTCTTCCACGTCTTCGATGCCCGCACCGGACAGGTCAGGTGGCGGCGGCAGCTTTCCACGCCGTTTCCCAGTGGTGGCATTTCCGGGCTGCAGTGGGGTGGCAGCTACGACGGCCGGCGGCTGTACCTGGCCACTTGGTACGCCAATCCCGGCACGTTGTTCGCGCTTGACCCAGCGACCGGCGACGTGCTGTGGCAGACGCCGAACCCGGCCGACGGCTGCACCACGGGCGGTGCGGCGTCCGCTCCGGACGTGTGGGCGCGCTGGCCCACACCCCGGCGGTCAGCAGCAGCCCGGGCGTGGTGTACGAGGGCAGCAACGACGGCAAGATGCGGGCCTACTCGGCGGCCACCGGCGCGGTGCTGTGGACCTACGACACGATCCGCGACTTCGCCGGGGTGAACGGGCTGACCGGGCATGGCAGCTCGATTTCGGGGGCCGGCGGGGCGGTGGTCGCGCACGGGATGCTGTACGTGCAGGCCGGCTACCCGCCGTTCTACCCGAGCACGTACGGCAACGTGCTGCTGGCCTTCGGCCTCCCGTAGCCGGCGCCGCACCGGGAGCGACGGGGCAACCGTCCTACTACGGGCTGAGATCGGATGGACCCTCGGTACGTAGACAGCGACTGTTCGTAACCTACCGGGGTTACGCTCCGTCCATGTCTCGTCGCGCGAAGATCGTCTGTACGTTGGGGCCGGCGACCGCGACCGCAGAGCGGATCGCTGAGCTGGTGGACGCCGGGATGGACATCGCCCGGCTGAACTTCAGCCATGGCAGCCACGACGACCACGCCCGGTTCTACCGGCTGGTCCGCCAAGCGGCTGACGCCAGAGGTCGCGCGGTCGGCATCCTGGCCGACCTGCAGGGCCCGAAGATGCGGCTGGGTCGGTTCGCCGCCGGTCCGGTGGAGTGGCGGGTCGGAGAGCAGGTGGTGATCACTACCGAGGACGTGGCGGGCACCGCCCAGCAGGTCTCCACGACCTACCGCGAGCTGCCGCACGACGTGCTGCCCGGAAACCGGCTGCTGATCGACGACGGCAAACTCTGCCTGGAGGTGGTCAAGGTCTCCGGGTCAGAGGTGTTCACCGAGGTCGTCGAGGGCGGCTTGGTCAGCGACCACAAAGGGTTGTCGCTGCCGGGCATCGCGGTGAGCGTACCGGCGCTGTCGGATAAGGACGAGGAGGACCTGCGGTTCGCGCTGTCGTTGCGGGTGGACGTGGTGGCGCTGTCCTTTGTCCGGTCCCCAGACGACGTGGTCCGGGTCCGCCAAATCATGGCGGAGCTGGATGAGTCGATCCCAGTGATCGCCAAGATCGAGCGGCCGGAGGCGGTGGAGCGGTTCACCGAGATCCTCGCCGCGTTCGACGGGGTGATGGTCGCCCGCGGCGACCTCGGTGTGGAGCTGCCACTGGAGCAGGTGCCGCTAGTGCAGAAACAGGCGGTGCAGCTTGCCCGCGAGAACGCCCGGCCGGTGATCGTGGCCACCCAGATGCTCGAGTCGATGATCGAGAACTCCCGGCCCACCCGGGCCGAGGCATCCGACGTGGCCAACGCGGTGCTAGATGGCGCTGACGCGGTGATGCTCTCCGGCGAGACCAGCGTCGGGCGGTACCCGATCGAGGCAGTCCGCACGATGGCCAGGATCATCAACACGGTGGACTCCGCGCCAGTGGACGTACCGCCGCTGCAGCACCGGCCACGGACCAAGTCCGGGGCGATCTGCAAGGCCGCCAAGGAGGTGGGTGAGGTGCTCGGCGCCAAGGCGCTGTGCTGCTTCACGGTCAGCGGTGACACGGTGCGCCGAATGGCCCGGTTCCACAGCCCGCTGCCCTTGCTGGCTTTTACCCCTGAGCCTTCGGTGCGTAGCCAGCTCGCGCTGAGCTGGGGGGTGGAGACCTTTCTCACCCCGTACGTGAAGCACACCGACGAGATGGTCGCCCAGGTCCAGGGGATTTTACTGTCGATGGACGGCTTTGACATCGGAGACTCGGTGGTGATCGTGGCCGGCAGCCCGCCGGGCGCAACCGGCTCAACCAACGCGCTGCGGGTCTGGCGGCTTGGCGACCCCCTGCCCGAGCTAGGCCCTCCCTAACACCCTTTCCCCGCCGATCTTGACGTACTTGTCGTTATTTTGGCTGTATTAACGACAAGTACGTCAAGATCGGCGGGGTGGAGAGGGGTGGGCGGGTGCTGGAGGAGCTGGTCCGGCTGCTGGACCTGGAGACGGTAGAAAACGACATCTTCCGCGGGGACAGCCCGAAGGTGTCGCTGCAGCGGGTTTTCGGCGGCCAAGTGGCCGGGCAGGCGCTGGTCGCGGCCGGCCGTACCGTGCCGGCGGACCGCCCAGTGCACTCGCTGCACGCGTACTTCCTGCGCCCCGGCGACCCGGCCGTGCCGATCGTCTACCTGGTGGACCGGATCCGGGACGGCCACTCGTTCACCACCCGCCGGGTGGTGGCCATCCAGCACGGCCAGCCGATCTTCAACTTGTCCGCGTCCTTCCACCGGGCCGAGCTGGGTGTCGACCACGCCAGCCCACTGCCAAACGTGCCAGCCCCGGAGACGCTGCCGACGCTGGTCGAGCGGTACGCCGGGTACGAGGACGAGCTCGGCGCGTGGGCCCGGCTGCCCCGGCCGATTGACCTGCGCTACGTCGACGACCCGCCGTGGATACAGCGCGCCGCCGGCATCCGCGCGCCGCTGTCCCGGGTCTGGATGCGGGCCGACGGGGTGCTGCCGGACGATCCGCTGCTGCACGTTTGCGCGCTGGCCTTTGCCTCGGACCTGACCTTGCTGGACTCGGTACTGGTCACCCACGGACTGGCCTGGGGGTACGACGGGCTGGCTGGGGCCAGCCTGGACCACGCGATGTGGTTCCACCGGCCGTTTCGGGCCGATGAGTGGCTGCTGTACGAGTCGGCCAGCCCGTCCGCGTCCGGCAGCCGCGGGCTGGCCACCGGCCGGTTCTGGACCGCCGACGGCCGGCACGTGGCCACGGTCGTACAGGAAGGCCTGCTGCGCGTCCGGGGCCAGCCACCCGCGCAGCAGTGATCGGCATTAACGATCATGAAAGCCCGCCGGTACCCAACCCGGCTACTGCGGCAGCACCGTGTGAGCGTCGCGCCAGGCCTGCCAGACCTCCGGTCGCAGCCGGCCGCGATGGGGGACGGGGATGCCGGTGGCGCGGGCCCAGGCGCGTACCTCGCCGGTGCTCGGGTCCGGCGCTGCCGGTGCGGCCAGGTCTGCCCGGTCTTCGAGGTCACCGCTGACGCGAGCAGTTGCGGCTGCCTCGGCGGTGGCCCAGGCGTGGGCGGCGGCGAGGTAACGGTAGGTCCATTCCTCGGCAAGTTGGCGGGTCTCGCAGAACACGATCGGTACGGTTGGCCAGCGCACTTGCAGCTCGGCCAGCCCGTCCGCAACCATTGCCGGCCTGATGCGGTCGAGCTTGAAAACCTGCGAGTAGCGCTCTTCCACGACGACCGCGGCGCGGGGCAGGGCGGCTAGCTGTCCGAGGGCGTAGCGCAGCGTGCCGCCGATCAGGCTGGAGACCAGGTCGGGTAGCGATTTGCGTTCCACCGCGGCCACTAGCCGGCCATCCACGGTGACGCCGTAGTCGCCACAGGGCACCGCCCGCTTGACGGTGCGGACCTGCTGGCTGGCAAAGCGGTAGGCGTACTGCTCGCGGGCGTCGACGATGATCTCCAGCTCGGCAATGCCGGCGGCGCGGGCGGTGGGTGTGGTGACGTTCGGGCGGGCCTGCTTGCGGGTCCGCGGCGACTGCCAGAACACGGCATCGCGGCCGCGGGCGGTGGTGAAGACCAGTTGCGAGCGGTTCTCCCGGCCGCGGTCGAGCACTAGGTCGATCGCGCCGCCACGGCGTACGCAGGAACGCACCGGCACCCGTTCCACGAGCTCCGGGTCGGCCGGCCACTCATCCACGCCGACCGGGTAGCAGTACAAGGCCTTGGTCCGCGGCCAGGTGCCCGAGGTACGGAATACCAGCCCGTCGCTCAGCGGCAGGCGGAGCAGGAACGGTAGCCGTGAGTCCGGGTCCGGGTTGCGAGCGATCAGCAGCTCGGACATGAGGCGTTCCTCCTCGAACCGATCAGACCTGAAACCGATCAGACTTGGCACCGATCAGGGCTCAGTTTCCCCGGCCGAGACCCGTCGCTGGATCAGCCGCCACGCCTGCTCGACGTGCCGGTGCTCGGTGTGCGTGCCGCCGACCGCCAGCCGCAGCGCGTACCGGCCATTGACCCGGGTGTGGGTGAGGTACAGCTCGCCGGATTCGTTCAGCGCCGCCAGCAACCGCTCGTTCGGCCCGTCCTCGCCACGCAGCCGGAAGCACACCAGCGACAGTGGATGGGGCGCGACTAGCTCGAACCGCTCATCCGCGGCCACCCAGCCGGCGAAGTCCTGCGCCGCGACCACGTGCCGGCGGATGTGCGCGCGCAACCCTTCCGCGCCGTACCAGCGGATCACCGCCCACAGCTTCAGCGCCCGGAACCGCCGGCCGAGCTGCACGTGCCAGTCCCGGTAGTCCACCACCGCGCCGGACTCGGTGGCCGCGTTACGCAGGAACTCCGGCTGGACCGACAGCGCGCCCAGCAGCGCGGTCCGGTCGGCGACATAGAACGCGTCGCAGTCGAAGTTGGTCAGCAGCCACTTGTGCGGGTTGGTGCAGTAGCTGTCGGCGTACGCCAGCCCGTCGTTGAGCCAGCGTAGCTCCGGGCAGATCGCGGCCACCCCGGCGTGCGCGGCGTCTACATGCAGCCAGATGCCGTACTCGCGGCACAGCGCGCCGGTCTGGGCGACCGGGTCCACCGCACCGGTGGAGGTGGTGCCGACCGTCGCGACCACCAGCACCGGCGTGATGCCGGCGGCCCGGTCGGCGTGGAGCAGCTCGGCCAGGTGCGCCGGGTCCAGCGCCTGCGTCACCGGATCGACCCGCACGGTACGCAGCGCCGGCTCGCCCAGCCCGGCTATCACCACCGCCTTGGGCAACGCGGAGTGCACTTGGCTGGAGGCGTACACGGCGTACCGGTCGGCCAGCCCATCCCGGCGGACCGCGCCGCCGCTGGCCCGGTGCAGTGCCGCCAGCAGCGCCGTGAGCACCGCCGTCGAGGCCGTGTCCAGGATGACGCCCCCACCGCCGCCAGCGTTACTGAAGCGGAAGGCGGGCGGCAGGTCGAGGAGTTCGGCCAGCCAGTCCAGCACGTGCTGTTCGAGTTCGGTGCAGGCCGGGCTGGTCGCCCAGAGCATGCCCTGTACGCCCAGCCCGGCCGACAGCAGGTCAGCCAGCATCGCCGGGCCGGAGGCGTTGGCCGGGTAGTAACCGAAGAATGACGGGTGCTGCCAGTGCGTGAGGCCGGGCATGATCACCCGGTCCAGGTCGCCGAGTAGCGCCTCGAACGGCTCGCCGTGCTCGGGCGGGTGCGCCGGCAGCCCGGCACGCACCTCGCCGGGGGAGACCCGGGACGCCACTGGGTACGACTCGATCTTCTCGTGGTAGTCGGCGATCCAGTCCACCACCTGCCGACCGTAGCGGCGGAACTCCTCGGGCGTCATGTGCTCGGCCATGCCGGCAGCCTACGAGGTCGACGGTTCGACCAGCCGGATCCGGACCGCGCGGAAGGCGTGTGGGACCTCCTGCAGCACCGCCAGCTTCGGATCGGGCGTGGTCAGGAACGCCTCGGAAGCGGCCGCGAACACCCCGGCCAGCCGGTGGTCGGCGCGCAGCGCATCCACCGCCCGGCGATCCCCGCCGAGCACCACCCCGTCCAGCATGGTCAGTCGGGGCACCAGCACCCGGGCCGCATCCGTCGCGGCGGCCTGCCCAGCCTTGGCGGCCTGCTCGTCCCGGCGCCGGGCAAACCGCTGCTGCGACCAGCCGCCGGCCGCGCTGCGCCCGTGCACCAGCCGGGAGCCCACCTTGGAGGCCACCAGCCGGTCGCCCTCGAAGACCCCGGCGGCGTGCCCGCCCAGCCGGACCAGCAGAACGCCCACGGTCCGCTCGGCCAGTGCGTGCGCCACCAGCGGCTCGGCCCGCAGCCCGTCGTACTGGCCGGGCTGCGCCGCCAGCGGCGGGAACGCCGGGTGGCACTCGGCCAGCGCGCCGTCGGCCGCCTCGAAACTCACCGTCGCCGGAGCGTACCGGCTGCGGACCACCTGGTGCCGCTGGTCGAACCCGACCAGCCAGCGCGCGACCCGCTCCGGTGCCAGGTCCAGCCAGCGGCCACCGCCGCGGGCCGGTCGTACGGTCATGCCGGCAGCCTACGGCGACCGGCCGCAGGCAATGATGTGCCGGTGACCACCACCGACCCCCGCTCTGCGACCTCCGCTTTTACAGTGTCGATCGACGAGCTCGCCGCCGACCCGCAGCGGCTGCTGGCTTGGGATCGCGAGTATGTCTGGCACCCGTACGCGAGCATGCTCGATCCCGGCCCGGTGCATCCGGTGCGCTCCGCCGAGGGGGTCCGGCTGCGGTTGGCCGACGGCACCGAGCTGATCGACGGCACCGCATCCTGGTGGACGGCGATCCACGGCTACCGGCACCCGGTGCTGGCCGCGGCGCTGGCCGCGCAGGCCGAGCGGCTGCCGCACGTGATGTTCGGCGGGCTGACCCAGGCGCCGGCGGTGAAGCTGGCCCGGATGCTGGTCGAGATCACCCCGGAGCCGCTGGCACACGTCTTCTTCGCCGACTCCGGCTCGGTGGCGGTCGAGGTCGCGATCAAGATGGCGATCCAGTACTGGCAGTCCCGCGGCCGGCCGGCGAAGTCGAGGTTGCTGACCGTACGCGGCGGCTACCACGGCGATACCTTTGGTGCGATGGCGGTCTGCGACCCGGTCAGCGGGATGCACCACTTGTTCGCCGGGATGCTGCCGGCGCAGGTGTTCGCGCCCCGCCCGCCGGCCGGCTACGACACGCCGCTGGACCAGGCGTACCTGGCCGAGCTGTGCCGGCAGGTCGAGCAGCACCACACCGAGCTGGCTGCGGTGATCCTGGAGCCGGTGGTGCAGAACGCCGGCGGGATGAACATCTACCAGCCGGCCTACCTGCGCCAGCTCCGCGAGCTGTGCGATGCGTACGACGTGCTGCTGATCGCCGACGAGATCGCCACCGGGTTTGGCCGCACCGGGGAGCTGTTCGGCTGCCAGCACGCCGGTGTCGCGCCGGACATCATGTGCTTGGGCAAGGCGATGACCGCTGGCTACCTCAGCATGGCCGCCACGCTGTGTACCGCCGAGGTGGCCGAGGGGATCTGCCGCGGTGCGGCCAGGGTGCTTATGCACGGCCCGACCTACATGGCCAACGCGCTGGCCGCGGCGGTCGGCTGCGCCAGCATCGAGCTGCTGCTGACCGGCCCGTGGCGGCCGCGGATCGCCGCCATCGAGGGTTGGTTGCGGGCTGGGCTGGCGCCGGCCCGGGAGCTGCCCGGGGTGGCCGATGTGCGGGTGCTCGGCGCGATCGGCGTACTGGAGACCCGGGAGCCAGTCGATGTGCTAGCGGTGCAACGGGTGGCAATGCGGCACGGGGTATGGCTGCGGCCGTTCGGCCGGCTGATTTACACGATGCCGCCGTACGTCATCAACGCCGCTGAAACGGCCGCGATCACCACTGCGATGGTGGCCGCCGCCGAGCAACTTTGACTTTGCGATAAGTCATGACTTATCATCATTCCACCGCATAACCAGTGGATGGGACATACCCCCTAGTAAGGGTCTCCTGCGCGGTGGTCACGGCCTCACCGTGGCGGGGCGTACCCGGTATGCTGCCGGACATGGCTCAGCCAGACGACTTGGAGGCCCGCGTCGCCGCGCTGGAGATACAGGTCCGGGAGCTGACCACTCGCGTGCGTACCAGCGAACAGGACGCGGCCGCCGCCCGGGTGCTCGCTGGCGGGGCCGACCGTGACGTCGCCGAGTTCCACGGGGAGCTCCGGGACTTCCGCGAGCACAACGCCCGGATCCTCAACGCGATGCGCGAGGACCTGACTGACCTGCGCGAGGACCTGACCGACCTGCGCACCAAGGTCGACAACGGCTTCAGCGACCTCCGCGGCAGGCTCGACGCCACCACCACCGGCCAGCGACAGATCGTGGAACTGCTGACTACCCTGATCGACCAGCAGAATAACTCGTAGCCCGCCGCACCGGCGCACTGTTCGGCTGCGGACATGGCGCCGTCTACACAGTGGCGTTCAGCCCGGACGGCAGGGACGTCGATCGGCAAAAACACTCTGGTGCTGGCCGCCGGCCCAGCAGCGCTCAGACCCGGTCTCGACTCCGCCGGGTCTGCTCGGCGGGCATCGCCCGGTGCATGACCGGCCGCCCCGCCGCCACATACGACAACGCCGCCCGCAACATCATCCCCTGACGGCTCACTGCCCGGCCCCTACGCTGCCCGCTGCGGCCCAGACCGCACCCGACCCGCTCCTGTCTCCGGCCGATCCCACAACTCCCCAGGCGGCTGGGACGCCAGCGCCCAGAATCGGTGGCCGCCTTGGGGCGGGTCACCACCTGCCACCGCGCCAAGCAAGCGGTCGGACCGCCAGGCGGCTCCCGTGCGCGGCGGTACTGGCGGCGGCTCCTTCCCAGCCGCGATGCCATCCGCCGCTCCCAAGACTTGGACTGCCGGATCCGCACTGGCCCAGCGGCCAACAACAGGGAACCGTCATTGCGGTGCGCTACCTTCGCTGCATGCGCCGCCGCTGCAGAGGAGCGGGTATCGTGAGGCCCATCGACCAGTGGACCGGGATTGCGGCAAGGGCATTGCGACGCGCGCTCCGGATGAGCGTACGCGTATATGCCGAGCACCTTGGAGTATCCTTCCGCGCGGTTGTCGATTGGGAGGCGCGCGGCGCGGGTATCTGCCGACGACCTGACACACAAGCAATACTCGACACGGCGTTGGCCCAAGCTGGGGACGAGGTCCGGGCCCGGTTCGAGTTGATTCTACGCAGTGCCGGTTATCAAGAGGATGCCACGGACAGGCGTGATGCCACGAAGCTGCTCGGCGAGGAGGTCAGCGCCGTGCCAGCAACCGACAACGACTTCGATGCTGAGCTACTGGAGCTGGTCCGGCGGGCCGAAGCCTCCGATGTGGGCGCGACCGCACTCGATGCGGTGGACCTCGCCGTGGCCGATCTCGCGCTCCGGTATCCCCGGACACCGCCCGTCGAACTGCTCGCCGCGATCCGGCGGTGGTCGCGAGATGTCGTCACACTGCTCGACGGGAAGACGACCCTCGCACAGCGCCGCCGGCTGCTCGTCGCGGGTGGCTGGCTGTCCTTGCTCGCCGCGACGGTGCACGTCGATCTCGGGCACCGGGCCGCCGCGCAGATCGCACGGAACACGGCTGCATCGCTCGGTCGCGAGGCCGAGGAATCCGAGCTGGAGGCGTGGGCGGTCGAGACTGCGGCGTGGGAGGCGCTCGTCGCCCGGCGCTGGGCTGAAGCACTGTCGCTCGCGCGTACCGGGCAGGAGATCGCGCCGCGAAGCCGGGCCGCCATCGTGCAGCTCACCGCGCAGGAGGCCCGAGCAACAGCCCGGCTCGGTGACACCCGGGCGGTGTACGCCGCACTCGCGCTGACCGATAAGCGGCTCCGCGAGCAGCCGGACGGACAAGACTCCCTACACCACTTCGTATTTGACCCGGCGAAGCTCGTCTACTACACGGCGACGGCTCTCTCGTGGCTCGGCGACCCGGCGGCCGAGGACTACTCCCGGGAGGTGCTGAGTGCGAGCCGCGCACCGCGCCGGGTGGTGACCGCTCGTATCGACCTCGGCCTAGTCCTGACCGAGTTGGGACGACCCGACGAGGCAGCCGCACTCGGTGCTGAAGCGCTCGGTTCCGGGTGGCTCGTACCGTCGAACGTCTGGCGTGCCGGCGAGCTGGTCGCCGCGCTGACAACGCGGTACCCAGACATCGCCGAGTCACGCGACCTCGGCGAGCAGCTCCGCACGGCCGCGCGGCAGACCGAGGCGTGGCATACCATGAAGTGATCGACTCCCCGACGCACCTTACCGGCAGGTCTGCCCGTGACCGCGCTTAGCCGATCAGGTTGGCTCGGCGCCATAGCAGCCGGCCGGGGCCTTCGATCAGCCCGAGCTCGGTGAAGAAACTGACCAGCCGGGCGGCCGCCCACTGGGTGGTGGCTTGCGCCTGCGGGTTGGTCCGGGCTGCCGCGCGGGCTTGGCGGGGATCCAGCCCGACCGCTGCGTACACCTGCGGGTGGACCAGGCTGGTAGCAACCACGTACGCCATCCGGGCCAGCAGCAGCCGGGCCACCGTGCGCGCTGGCGCCGAGGTCCGCTCCCACTGGCGGACCAGCTCGGCGCGGGCGAACCGGACGTGCCGGGCCTCCTCGATCACGTGGATCCGGCACACCGCCCGAACCAGCGGCTGCACCCGATCGTCAGCCATGCACTCCCGCTGCAAGGCGTCCAGGATCTCCTCGGCGACCAACACGGCAGCCCAGGTGTCCGGGCCGGCGGCGATCGACTTGTAGACCCGAGCCAGCTCGTGGTTGCGCCGCGGGACCGGGTAGTGCGGGCAGCCCAGCTTTTCGATCATGCGGGCGAACATCACCGAGTGCCGGCATTCCTCGCCCACCTCGGTCAGCGCGTACTGCACGTGCTGGGCGGTCGGGTCCCGGTCGTAGACGTACCGGATCAGGAGCTGCATCAGCACCGTCTCGAACCAGATCCCGACGCTGGCGATGCTGGCCACCTCGTACCGGGACAGCTCGATCCGCTGCTGCTCGGTGAGCTGGTCCCACAGCGGCGTGCCGTACAGGCTGATCCGTTCCGGTGGGCAGAAGTACCGCCCGGCGAGTAGGGGGGTGTCCCAGTCGATATGGACGGTGGGGTCGTAGGAGTGCTCCGCCGACGCGACCAGCAGCCGGCTTGCGGTGCGCTCGCGGTCGGTTCCCTCCTGGTCGGGGTGCTCCCGGTGGGTACGACGTGCCGCGCGGGTCACCGTGGGTGCTCCCTTCGCGACGGTACGGATTTGTAATTACCAGAGGTAACAGTTACTAATGGTAACGTGCAACAACGCGGCGATGCTGTCAAGCCCTCATCGGGTGACGCGCGCAGCCAGCGCTGGCAGGCGCACCGGGAAGCCCGGCGCGAGCAGCTCGTGGCGGCGGCGGTCCGGGCGATCCGTATCCGCGGTGCAAGGGTCGGGATGGATGAGATCGCCGCCGAGGCCGGGGTGAGCAAGCCGATTCTGTACCGGTTGTTCGCCGACAAGGCCGACCTGTACGTGGCGGTGGGCCAGTTCCTGGCCGGCGAGCTGCTCGGCCGGATCCAGCCGGCGCTGGTGGACGTGGCCGAGTCCCGGGAGCAGGTCGCGAAGGGGGTGGACTTGTTTCTGGCTGCAATCGAGGAGGACCCGGAGCTGTACCGGTTCGTGGTCAACCGGCAGTTCCTGCTGCACTTCGACCGCAGTGATCGCCCGCCGCAGACCGATCCGGTCGCCGACTTCACCGCGCTGGTCGGCACCGCGCTGGCCCAGATCATCGGCGACCGCGCTGGCGCCCACGGGGTGGACGCGGGCGTCGCGCAGCCGTGGGGGCACGGCCTGGTCGGGCTGGTGCACGCGGCCGGCGACTGGTGGCTCCGGCACGACCAGCCGATCAGCCGGTCGACCCTCACCAGCTACCTCACCGCGCTGATCTGGGACGGCATCCACGGCACGCTGACCGCCGCGCAAGCCGCCTCCGCCGGACCGCCGCGCCCAGCACCGGCCTAGCCCGACCCGGCCGGCAGCCCGGCGAACTCGGTGATCCAGCGGGCCAGCAGGTCCGGGTGGCTGTGCTGCACCCAGTGGCCGGCGTCGAGGTCCCGGCGGATCAGCCGGGGCGCCCACCGTTCCAGGTCGGCCAGCAGGTCCGGGCCGATGTAGCGGTCCCAGGCCGGCACTACGACCTGCACCGGCAGCTCGGTACGGCGGTTGCGGGGTGGCCCTGGTCGGCCCCGCATGTTTGCCCGGTACAGCGCAAGTCCATGTACGCCGTCGGCCGGCGACGGGCGTACCGGCAGCCGCTCGGACCGGACCAGCGACCAGCCGAACAGCCCGCTGCGCCATCCCAGCTCGGCAAGACTGGGCAGCAGGAACACGCCGATGTACCACGACCGGGCAAGCTGGCGGCCGGCCCGCGGCCAGTCCCGGCGATGCCGCAGCCACTGCCGCATCTGGTGCTGGAAGTGCTCCAGGCACGGCCCGGAGATCGTGGTGAACGACGCGATCCGGCCGGTCGCGCTCGGGTCGGTGACCAGCTCCCAGGCCTGGGTCGAGCCCCAATCATGGCCGACCAGGTGCACCGGGGCGTGCTGGCTGGTCGCATCCGCCACCGCCAGCAGGTCAGCGGCGAGCCGAGCCAACCGGTAGCTCGCGGCGCCGCGCGGGACGGTGGACGCACCGGCGCCGCGTACGTCATAGGTCACCACATGGAACCGGCCGGCCAGCCGCGTCACCACCGCATCCCACACCGACTGGTTGTCCGGGTAGCCATGGACCAGCAGCACGGTTGGCGCCGCCGGCTGGCCGTACTCGCGGACCGCGAGCCGTACCTCGCCAACCCGCACCGTCCGTTCGGGGGGGGTTGGTGGCACGGTGGGCACAAGACCGAATTGTCAGCCAGGGCAACCCAGTGTCAACCGCAGCTACCCGCGCCGCCGGTCGGGTAGACAAGCTATCGTGACCGAGCATCAGCAGCCCCGGCCGGAGCCCCGGACCGTCTGGCGCAGCGTGTTCGGCGGCGCGGTGGCCGGTGCGCTGGCCGGCGTGGTGGTGCTGCTCGGGCTACTGGTCGAGGACCGTTGGGGGCCGCTGGCGCGGCTGGACACCGGGGTGGCCGGCGGGCTGCACCGGTTGGTGGCCGGCCGGCCCGGCGCGGTACGGACGCTGGACGTACTGGCCGTCGTACTGTCACCGAACACGTTCCGGGTCGCCGTGGTGGTGCTGGTGGTGGTGCTATGGCGGCGTGGCTGGCGGCGGCTGGCAGTCTGGGCGGCGGTCACTGCCGCCGCGGGTGGGCTACTCGGCCTGCTGGTGAAGATCACGGTGCAGCGGTCCAGGCCGACCTTTACCGATCCGGTAGCCGCCGCGTCCGGCTACAGCTTCCCCTCCGGCCACGCGCTGAACTCCCTGCTGTGCTGCGCGATCGCGCTGGTGGTGCTGCGGCAGGGGGTCGGCGGCAGGGGGTGGTCGGCGCTGGCGGTGGCGACCTTCCTCGTCCTGCTGACCGGGTTCGACCGGCTCGCGCTCGGCGTGCACTACGTCAGTGATGTGCTCGCTGGCTGGTTCATCGCCGCCAGCCTGGTGATCGGCAGCATGGTGGTCTCCCGCCCGGTCCAGCCCGCTCCCGGCTACCGGAGCCATTAGCCTGAACGAAGTGAGGCTGTCCGAGGCTGAGGCGCGCCGCCGTTTCGAGTCCGCCCGGGTGGCCCGCCTGGCGACCGTGGATGCCGACGGCCGGCCGCACTTGGTGCCGGTGACCTTCGCCGTCGAGGCCGACGTGGTGGTCGTCGCCGTGGACCGCAAGCCGAAGAGTTCCACCGATCTACGGCGGCTGCGTAACGTCGAGACAACCGGGTGGGCGTCGCTGCTGGCCGATGAGTACGACGACCGGGACTGGACCCGGCTATGGTGGGTTCGGGCCGACGGAAGGGCGCGCGTGCTGCGCGGCGGCTCGCAGTCCCTGGCCGCGGTCGGCTGGCTGCGGGCCAAGTACCCGCAGTACGCCGCGGGCCCGCAGCGCTTGGTCGCTTCCCCGCCAGGCGCGGTCATCTGGGCGGAGATCGAGACCTGGCGTGGCTGGGCCGCCCAAGCCGAGCCAGGTCAGCCAAGATAGCGGGCGAGTCTGACTGGGAAGGCACTTCGCAGGCGAAGGTACGAACGCGTGGACGCGACACGCCCGTTAACGGGCGTGTCGCGTCCACGCGTTGCCCGGGGTGGCGTCCTCAGTCATAGCCGGCAGATGTCGGTCGGCTACGACGCGGCGTACGTGGCACTGGCGGAGGCACGCAGCCTTACCCTGGTGACTTCCGACGCGCGGCTCGCTCGAACCGCCACCACCTACTGCCGGGTGGAACTGGCCGAGTAGCCCGGCTGCTTCCGGACGAGATGCCTCGACGCGAAACGCGGGTTATCTTAGCTATTGCTAGTAGATGGCAACAACAGTACCTTGGCGCTGTGCTGATACTGCGGCGGTTAGTTGGGTGCTTAGCGGTCGGGCTAGTTGCGGCGGCCGGTTGCTCGTCCCCCGGCCAGCGCTCGACCGACGGCCAGTCCATCGTGATCGGCGCGGGCTCTGAGCCAGACAACCTGAACCCGATCCTCGGGTACGCGCCGGACGGCTCGTCGAAGATCTTCGACGGGCTGGTGGCGCGGGACGGCAAGCTCCAGCTCATCCCGGCGTTGGCCGAGCGGGTGCCGACCTCCTCGCCGGACGGCCTGACCTGGACCGCGACGCTGCGGCCGGGAGTGCAGTTCTCAGACGGCACTCCGGTGACCGCGCAGGACGTGGTGTTCACCTACACCTCGGTGCTCAACCCAAAGGTCAACTCCACGATAGCTTCGAACTACGACGCGTTAGCCCAGGTCAGCGCGCCCGACGACCGGACCGTCGTGTTCCGCCTGAAGTACCCCTACGCCCCATTCGCACAGCGGCTGTTATTAGGCATCGTGCCGCGCAAGGCCTTCGATGGGGTCGACATCAACACCGCGCCGTTTAACACCAAGCCGGTGGGCACCGGCCCGTACACCGTCGTCGAGTGGCGCAAGGGCGACCGGATGGTGCTGGCGGCCAACGAGAAGTACTGGGGCGGGGCGCCGGCGATCAAGACCGTGACGTTCGTGTTCGTCATCGACGACAACGCCCGCGCAACCCGGATGGCGGCCGGCGAGTTCGACGCCACGGTGCTGCCACCGAAGCTGGCCCAGGCGTACAACGGTCGGACCGGCTACCGGGTGGTGGAAAGCGAGAGCGCCGACTACCGGGGGCTAGGGATCCCCTCGGCGCTGCCATTCACCTCCGACACCAGGGTACGGCGCGCGATCAACCTCGGCGTCAACCGGCAGGCGATGATCGACACCGTGCTGGCCGGCGCTGGCAAACCAGCGGCGACGCCGATCTCGCCGTACCTCGCCCAGTGGTACGACCCGAACGCCACGTTTACCTACGACCCGGCGCAGGCCGGCCAACTGCTGGATCAGGCCGGCTGGCGGGCCGGGGCGGACGGCAAGCGGGTCCGCGACGGCCAGCCAGCTCGCCTGCCGATCCTGTACCCAGCCGGCGACGTGCTGCGCAAGGACCTGGCGCTGGCTTGTGCCAGCGACCTGGCCAAGCTCGGGATCGACGCGCCGGTCGAGGGCACCACCTTCGAGATCATGCTGAAACGGCAGCGGGAGACGGCGGCCATTTGGGGCGGCGGGGATCCGTACGACCCGGACAGCGCGACGTACACGCTGCTGAACTCGAGGTACATCGGCCAACCGGGCTACGTGAACATGACCCTCTACCGCAACTCGAAGGTCGACGCCGCGCTGGATGCCGGTCGCCGCAGCCTTGACCCGGCCGCCCGTAAGCGCGCCTACACTGACTTCCAGACGGCTTATGTGGCCGACCCGGGCTGGGCGTTCCTGGTCTTCCTCAACCACACCTACGTGATCCGCGACCGGTGGAACGGCCAGGTCCCGCAGGTCGAGCCGCACGACCACGGGCTGCTGCACGCGCTGTGGTGGAATATCGAGGACTGGGTTCCCAAGCCGTCATGACCGCGCCCTTCATGACGCCAGTCGTGCCCGACGCCGCACCGGCCCAGGCCCTGGCGCGGCGGGGCCGGGGGCGGGCGATCGGGCTGCTGGTGGCGCGCCGGCTCGGCTTCGCCGTCCCGGTGCTGCTGCTGGTGAGCTTCGGGATGTTCGCGCTGGCCAAGGCGTCGCCCTTTGATCCGGTGGACCGGTACTTCGGGGTACGGATCATCGGCGCGGACGCCGCGCGGGTGGCGCAAATCCGGGCGAACTGGGGGGTGGACACCCCGCTGCTGCATCAGTACGGCGTGTGGTTACAGCATGCCGTCACCGGCGACCTCGGGGACTCGCTGTCGCTGCAGCAACCGGTCACCCAGGTGATCAGCGAGCGGCTGGGCTGGTCGGTGCTGCTGCTGTCGGTCGGCTTCGGGCTGGCGCTGCTGCTGGGACTGCTGCTGGGGCTGGCGGCCGCTTGGTGGCAGGGTGGCTGGCTGGACCGTACGGTCACCGGGGCGTCCTACGCCGTGGAGGCCGCCCCGGTGTTCTGGCTGGGGCTGGCCGCACTGTACGTCTTCGCGCTGAAGCTGCGGTGGCTGCCCGGCGGTGGGCTCACCGACCCGACCGCGGCGTTGAGCCTCGGGCAGGTCGCCCGGCATCTTGTGCTGCCGGCGGTGGTGCTGGCGATCTCGCAGGCGCCGTGGTTCGTGCTGTTCGTCCGGCAGACCGTGCTGGAGGCGCTCACCCAGGACTACGTGATTGGGGCTCGCTCCCGTGGGCTGCCGGAGCGGACCGTGGTGGTCGGCCACGCGCTGCGTACCTCGTTGCTCCCGTTCCTCACCCTGCTCGGCACCCGGCTGCCGGAGCTGATCACCGGGGCGCTGCTGGTCGAGACGGTGTTCTCCTGGCCCGGCATTGCCAAGGCCACCGTTGACGCCGCGCTTGCCGTCGACTTCTCCCTGCTCGGCGGGCTGACCCTGCTGGCCACCGCCGCGGTGCTGCTCGGGAACCTGCTCGCTGACATGCTCTACGCCCTGGCCGACCCGAGAGTGAGCCTGGATGGCTGAGTCTAGCGTCACCTCCGCGCTTCGGGCGGCCGGTGCAGGCTGGCGACCGGTGGCCCGCTCCCGGGTGTCGGCGGCCGGTGCGCCAAGATCGCCGCGGTGGCGGCTGATCCCGTCGGCAGCCATCCTGGGCGTACTCGTGGTTGCGGTGCTCGTGGTCCCGCCAGTGGTCGGTCTCAACCAGCAGCTCGTCGACCTGGGCGCGGCGTACCGTCCGCCGGGGCTGGCGCACCCGTTCGGCACTGACGAGCTCGGTCGCGACGTGCTGCTGCGATGCGTGTACGGGTTGCGCGTCTCGCTGGCCGTCGGGTTGGTCGCCGCGCTGGTCTCCACCGTGCTCGGCACCGCGATTGGGGCCCTCGCCGGGGCGGTCGGGGGCTGGACCGACCGGCTGCTAATGCGGCTGGTCGATGTGGTCTCCTCGGTGCCGCACCTGCTGCTCGGGATCGTCATCGTCGCCGTGCTGCGGCCCAGCCTGACCGCGGTGGTCATCTCGATCGCGCTGACGCACTGGCTGTCGTCGGCTCGGATCGTCCGCTCGGAGATCTTGTCCCTGCGTACCCGACCGTTCATTGACGCCGCGATCTCTGGTGGATCGTCCCGGCTGCGCATCATGGCTCGGCACCTGCTGCCGAACGTCGCGCCGCAGGTGCTGCTGGCCACGACCCTGATGGTGCCGCACGCGGTCTGGCACGAGACCGCACTGTCCTTTCTCGGCCTCGGGCTACCACCGCACCTGGCCAGCATCGGCAACATGATCAATGATGCGCAGCGGTCGCTGCTGATCGGCGGCTGGTGGATGTCGCTGACCCCAGGGCTGGTGTTGCTGATCACGACGCTGGCGGTCGCCGGACTGGGCGGGGTGTGGCGGGACCGGCTCAACCCCCGGCGCCGCTCGGAGCTGTCATGGTGAGCCTGGCGGTGGGCACAGCCGAGCTGTCCGTCACCGGTCTATGTGTACGCTTCACGATCCCTGGCGCGCAGGTGGCCGCAGTGAGCGATGCCTGCTTCACGGTACGTCCCGGCCAGTGTCTCGCGCTGGTCGGCGAGAGCGGCTGCGGCAAGTCGGTGTTGGCCAGCGCCCTGCTCGGCTTTCTGCCAGCCAACGCGGAGGTGGCTGGTACGGCGATCCTGTCCGGCGGGGACGGGCCGCCGCTAGACCTGCTCAGCGCGCCGGACCGGGTCCTGGCCCGTACCGTCCGCGGCCGCCGGATCGGGCTGGTGCCGCAAAGTCCGGCGGCCTACCTCACCCCAGTACGGACCGCCCGGGACCAGCTTGAGGAGACCGTCCGGGTGCATCATCCGGCCGAGCGCCGGCCGCGGGCCCGAGCCGAAGCGGTCGCCGCCCGCGCCGGCCTGCACCCCACCGATCTGGACCGCTACCCGCACGAGCTGTCCGGCGGGATGGCGCAGCGGGTCGCCACCGCGCTGGCGTTGGTCGGCGAGCCGTGGCTGCTGATCGCCGATGAACCGACCACCGGCCTGGACCGCAGCCTGGTCGAGGCGCTGCTGGACGAGCTGCGGCGGCTGGTTACCGCGGGGCACGCCGTCTTGCTGATCACCCATGACCTGGCCGCCGCCCGGCGGATCGCCGACCAAATCGCGGTGATGTACGCCGGCCGGCTGGTCGAGGTCGGGCCGGCGTACGCCGTCCTCGACACCCCCGCCCACCCGTACACCCGCGGGCTGGTGGACTCCCTCCCGGACCGCGCGTTTACCCCGATCCCGGGTCTGCCGCCGCTGCTTACCGACCTGCCCGAGGGCTGCTCGTTCGCCCCCCGCTGTGGCCGCGCCGCACCGGCGTGCGCCCAGCGCCCCCCGCTGCGGGACCGGACGGGCGACCCAGGCCGCCCGGTCGCCTGCCATTTCCCATGCTGAGGCGCCGATGGTGACGGCCCGGAGCCTGCGGGCGGACGGCATCGTCGCTGGCTACGACCGCCGCCCAGTCCTCAACGGGCTCGATCTTGAGCTGGCCACCGGGGAGACCCTGGGCCTGGCCGGACCTAGCGGGTGCGGCAAGTCCACCTTGGCGCGGGTGCTGGCCCTGCTGCACCGCCCGGACGCTGGCACCGTCAGCATCGACGGGCAGCCGGTGACCGGCTACCGGCACCGTGCTCCGCGCGAGCTGCGGAGCCGGCTCGGGCTGGTGTTCCAGCAGCCGCGGCTGTCCGTTGACCCTCGGCTGACATTGCGCCGGGCCATCACCGAGCCACTGCGCGCCGGCCGGGTGCCCCATGGTGCGGCCCGGGTCAAGGAACTGGCAGACCTGGTAGGGCTGACCCCCGACCTCCTGGACCGGCGTCCGCACGAGGTCAGCGACGGGCAACTGCAACGCGGCTGCCTGGCCCGCGCCCTCGCGCTGCGTCCCACCTATCTCATTTGCGACGAGATGACGACCATGCTCGATGCCTCCACCACGGCCGCCCTAGTCGCGGTGATCCGCGATTACCAGCAGCGGGTGGGCGCTGGGGTACTGGCGATTTCCCACGACACTGTCTTGCTGGAGCATTGGGCCGACCGGGTGTTGTACCTGGCACCCACCGGCCGGCTCGACACCCCTAGCGGTCAGGCTGCTGCCACGCCGTAGCGGCGGGAACTCTTGCTACGATCTTACGTAGTCGTTGTTGGCTCGCAGGTAGTCCTCGGTCGCGATGACAAGTTCGGTTGAGGTACTAACAGGAATGCAGGTTTCTGGATCTGAGAAGACGCATCCGTCCAGGTCGGAGCGGGTGCTGTAATCCAGATACTTAGTTTCTCCTTAGTAGCAGCCCGCAACGTCGGTGATGCTTTGTCCGCGCATCGCAGGTCGGACAAAACGTGAGCGTTGCGATTGGACTACAACACCCTCCTCCGCCAGGTCGGCGCCGGGATGTTGGACTCGGGGGAGGTCTTGTCCCGGCGGCGGTGCGCCGCCTAGCCTGCGACGCTCGCATCCTCCCGGCCGTGCTCGGGGGAGAAGGCCAACCCTTGAACGTCGGCCGGACGCAACGCACCATCAGCGGTCCGCTGCGCCGGGCGTTGGTGCTGCGGGACAACGGCTGCGGGTTCCCGCACTGTGACCGGCCCGGCAGTGGTGCGACGCCCACCACGTCGTCCGTAGGCGGAAGGTGGGGCCACCGCACTGACCAACTCCATCTGCTCTGCGGCTACCACCATACCCTCATCCACCACAGTGGCTGGACCGTCACCATGACCCCCCACCGGAATCCCCGAATTCACCCCACCACCATGGGTCGACCCACAACAACGACCCCTCTGAGCACACCACCACCAGCCACGACCAAGCTACGACCCGGCTAACCACCGGAGAAAAACACCACAGGCGGAAACATGAGCACCACGCGCGGAAATCGGGCTGGCGTAGTGCCTTGCAATCACCCGCAGCAAATAAATGCTCAAAGCGAGACACTACGCTGTTCGGGTATTGGCGGGGTATCGGCCGGTATTGGTCACGCTGCTGGCGAAAACCGCTGGGTGGGCGGCGGGAGTTTCACCCGCCACCCACCCAGCAGCGAAAACCCGTTGCCGGCCGGCGGCGGTTGGGGCAAGGTGATGAGGTCCGGTGCCGGCTGGTCCGGCGGAGCGCGAAGGGGGTAGCCACGATGACCGTCGCTGTCTGCACGCTGCCCCCGTTCCGCCCAGTCCTGCCCGCCGGCTGACCGACTCGCCGCGGGTGGGCCGCCGACTCCCGATGGAGCACACCCACCATGCGACGCCACAAGCCGCGGTTCGACGACGACGAACCGCTGTACGTCAAGAATCATCACCAGGACAACGAACCCGACTCCGCTGCCGACGACATCCCCGAGGGTGGTGACCGCTGGTCCACCTGGGACGCCTCGGCAGCCGGCGAGCGTGGCCCCAAGCCGTACCCGCAGTGGTTGGTCACCGACCTAGCCGCGGTGGATATGGAGCTGGGCGTATTGAAGACCGGCAAGGAAGCCGACGTCCACCTTATCGAGCGTGGTATCCCGGGCACCGACCGGTCCTGCCTGCTGGCCGCCAAGCGATACCGGGACGCCGAGCACCGGATGTTCCACCGCGATGCCGGCTACCTCGAAGGTCGGCGGGTACGCCGGTCCCGGGAGATGCGGGCAATGCAGCACCGGACCGCGTTCGGCCGCCAGGTGATCGCCGGGCAGTGGGCACGGGCCGAGTTTGAGGCGCTGCGGCGGCTGTGGCTGCTGGGCGCCCGGGTGCCCTACCCGGTCCAGATACTCGGCACCGAGGTGCTGCTGGAGTTCATCGGCGACCCCGACGGTACGGCGGCTCCCCGCCTCGCCCAGGTCCGCGACGGTGACCTCGACAGCCTGTGGTCCCAGCTTGTCGACATGCTGGTGCTGCTGGCCCGCTCGGGGCTGGCTCATGGCGACCTGTCGCCGTACAACTTGCTGGTCCACGACGGCCGGCTGGTGATGATCGACCTGCCCCAGGTCGTCGATATCATTGCCAACCCGCAGGGCGCCTCCTTCCTGGACCGTGACGCGCTCAACGTAGCTACCTGGTTCACCGCTCGTGGCCTCCCCGCGGCGGACCCGGCAACCCTCGCGGCGCTGCTGCGTGCAGAGGCCCGGCTGATGTAGCTGCGGCTGCTGGGTGGTCCGACCCACCAGTCCAGCCGCGGGCTGGGATACCGTCGAGCCGCACCGGCACACCGAGAGGGAGCAACCGATGACCGGACCGCTGTGGCGTGGCGTGGGCGTTGCGCTGGTCACCTTCTTCGATGTCGCCGGCGAGGTGGACCTGGCGGCGACCGGCGAGCACGCGGCCCGGCTGGTAGCGGCCGGGATACGGAGCGTCTTGGTGGCGGGCACCACCGGCGAGGCCGATACGCTGACCGATGCCGAGCGGGTCGAGCTGGTCGCCGCGGTGCGTGCTGCCTGCCCCGGGGTGCCGGTGCTGGCCGGCGCGTCCGGGCCGTGGACCCGACCAGCCGCCGGGCGGGCGGCCGACGCGGTCAAGGCCGGCGCGGACGCGGTGCTGGTGGCGCCGCCCCGCGGCGGGGGCGACCTGGCCGAGTATTACCAGGTGGTGGCCGAGGCGGCGGCGCCCGCACCCGTGCTGGCCTACCACTATCCTGGCGTGGCCGGGGCAGCGGTGCCGGTGGCGGCGCTGGACAGCCTGCCGGTGGTTGGCGTGAAGGACTCTACCGGCGACCCGGAGCGGTTGCTCGCCGAGCTGGTGGGCTACGCCGGGCCTACCTACGTCGGCTCCTCCGCGGTGCTCGGCTACGCTGGCCACCTCGGTGCGGCCGGCGCGATCCTGGCGGTGGCCAACGCCGTACCGGAGGACTGCATTGCCGCCTTTGCTGGCGACCCGGAGGCCCAGCGCCGGCTGTACGCCCCGCACCTGGCCGCTCACCAGCGGTTCCCGCGTGGCTTGAAGGAGCTGGTGGCCGATCGGTTCGGACCGTGCAACGCGTGGACGCGACACGCCCGTTAACCGGCGTGTCGCGTCCACGCGTTGGGGCGCGGGGTGGCCAGCGCGGCGGTCAGGTGGTCCAGCGCGGTCAGCCGGTGCGCGCTGATGACCTGGTCGCAGTACGGCCAGGCTGCGGCCATCCCGCCAACCAGTGGCTGGTAGCGCGGGGACTGGGTGCGCGGGTTGGCCCACACGATCCGGTGCGCCACCCGGGACAGCCGAGCCATCTGCCGGCGCAGCTCGGCCGGGTCGCCGGTCTCCCAGCCATCGGAGATGATCAATACGACCGCGCCCCGAGCCAGCCCACGGCACCCGTACCGGTCGTTGAACTCCTTCAGTGCCGGGCCGATCCGGGTGCCGCCGGACCAGTCCGGCGCGGTCTGCCCAGCCTGCCGCAGCGCCGCCGCCGGCTGCGAGCTGGCCAGCACCCGGGTGATCCGGGTCAGCCGGGTGGCAAAGGTGAACACCTCGGCCTGCGGGCCGCCGACCGCACAGTACAAAAGCTGGATCATCGCCCGGGCGTACGGCTCCATCGAGCCGGAGATGTCGCACAGCACCACCAGCCGGCGCGGCCGCAGCCGGCGCTGCTGGCGAGCTAGCCGGACCGGATCGCCAGCGGTCCGCCGGGCCTGCCGCAGCGTGCTGCGAAGGTCCATCCGACCACGCGAGCTGGACCGGAACCGGCGGGTCTGGCGCAGCGGGGTGGCTAGGGTGAGCTGTCGCATCAGCTCCGCCAGCAGCAGTAGCTCCGACTCCGACAGCGCGGCGAAGTCCCGGCTGGCCAGCCGCTCGGTGCCGGTAGCGACGGCCCGCAACGGCGCCGACCGGTCCGCCACCCGGCCGGTCCGCGAGGCGCCGGTCAGTGCGGCGTCCGCCCGAGCGCCCCCGCACAGGACGGGGTTCCGAGCGGGTGGGATCGGACCGGTACGCGGGCTCGGCATTGCCGCGGCGTTGGGGTCACCACGGTAGTCGGCCGGGTCGGCCAGCCCGCCGAAGACCCCGTCGAAGACCCGGTCCAGCACCTCGATCTGCCCAGGATCGCTGACCAGGGTGGCCAGCGCGCAGCGGCGGAGCTCGTTGGTGGTCTGCGGATCGACCAGAATGATCGCCCGAGTGAACCGCTCGGTGCGGTCTGGGCCGACCGGCAGCCCGGCCTGGTGCAGCGCGGCCCCGAACCGGGCCACCAGCCCGGCCAGCTCGGGCAGCCGGTCAGCCACCGCTGACCACCGCGGCCAGCCCGGCGGCCCGGACCGTCTCGGTGTCCTCGGCGTACTTCAGCACCGCGCTCATGGTCCGTTCGGCCGACGGTACGTCCAGCTCCCGCGCACCAAGGACATGCAGCGCGGTCGCCCAACTGATCGCCTCGGCGATACCCGGCGGCTTGTACAGCTCCAGCCCGCGCAGCCGGCCCACCGCCCCGGCGACCCGCTCGGCCAGCCAGCCGGCTGCGGCCGGCACCCGGCGCCGGATGATCTCAGCGGCCCGGTCGGCGTCCGGGTAGCCGATCCAGTGGTACAGGCAGCGCCGCTTGAGCGCGTCGTGCAGGTCGCGGGTCCGGTTGGAGGTGAGTACGGCCACCGGCGGCAGCGCCGCTCGCCGGGTGCCAAGCTCCGGGATGGTCACCGAGGCCTCGGCCAGCAGCTCGAACAAAAACGCCTCGAACTCGTCGTCGGCGCGGTCCACCTCGTCGATGAGCAGTACGGCCGGCCGCGGCCCGGGGTGGTCGATCGCGGCCAGCAGCGGTCGGGGCAGCAGGTAGTCCGGGCCGAACAGGTCGGCGTCGCGCAGTACCTCCCCGCGCGACTCGGCCAGCCGGATCGCCAGAAGCTGCCGCGGGTAGTTCCACTCATACAGCGCCTCGGCCGCGGTCAGCCCCTCGTAGCACTGCAGCCGGATCAGCCGGGTGCCCAGCGTGGTGGCCAGCGCCTTGCCGGCCTCGGTCTTGCCGACCCCCGGCTCGCCCTCCAGCAGGATCGGCTGGCCCATCCGGACAGCCAGGAACAGTGCGGTGGCCAGCGACTCACCGGCCAGGTACCCGGTCGCGGCCAGCCCGTCCCGCAGCCCAGCAACGTCCATCCCAGCGATGTCCATCCCAGCGGCAGCTAGCCCAGCGACTTCTGGGACCTGCTCGGTCACCTCACCTCGGGAGTCGCTCATCGGCCGGGCCGGTCGCGTTGTTCGGCGAGCAGAGCAGCCTGCTCGGTCACCTCACCTCGGGGGTCGCTCATCGGTGACAACTCACGCGGCGTACTTCCCGGGGTCGTCGGCGAAGGCCTGCCGGCAGCCGGAGCCGCAGAAGTACCAGGTCTTCCCGTCGTGCTCCCACTGCAGGCTGGCCGGGGCCACCGCCACCGTCATCCCGCACACCGGGTCGAGCGCTTCGTTCGCGGCCGGCCCGGTGGTGACCGGCCCGCTGGTGACAGGCTCAGCCCCGGCCGGTTCCGCCAACGCAGCAACGGGCGGCGCGATCCGGTGCGGCCGGCCGGCGACGAACTCGGCAAGCACCGACAGCGCCACCTCCGACGCGGACCGGGCGCCGATATCCAGCCCGGCCGGGGTGTGTACCAAGGCACGTTGCTCCGCCGGCACGTCCAGCCCGGCCAGCACCGCCCGGCCGCGGCGCGGGCTGGCCACCAGCGCGACGTAGCCCACACCAGCCCGCAGCGCCGCGGTTAGCACCGCCTCCTCGCCCCGGCCGTGCGAGGCCACCACCACCGCGTCGGCATCCGGTGGGATCGGCTGGGCCGGGTCGGTGCTGGTCCGCATGTCGTACCCGGCCGCCGCCCCGACGCATACCAGCGCCCGGGCAACCGGAGCCTCGCCGAAGACATGCACCAGCGTCGGCGGCATCACTGCTTCCAGGAAGATCTCCAGGGTGCCTCCGGACAGGCACGGGTTGCCCACCGTGAGCAGCCCCTCGGCGGTGGACACCGGCTCGTCGGCCGCCGGGGTAATCCGCAGCAGCGTCGACTCGCCGGTGGTCAGCAGCCGTAGCCCCTGGATGCGGACAGTGGACTCCGCGCAAGTCCCCCCGACGAACCCCACGATCTTCCCGTCCGGCAGGACCAGCGCGCGGTCACCGGCCTTCGCGCTGGTCGGCCGCTCGGCCCGGACCACCGTTGCCAGGACGAACGGGATCCGTCCGGAGCGCAGGCGGTCGGCCCGCTTTTGCAGGTCAGCTCGGGTCACGGTGCGCCTCCCGGCTTCAGGTAATGGCCAGATCGGTACGCAGCGGCTGCCCCTGGATGGCGCGCCACACGTTGGCCGGAGTCAGCGGCATGTCGGCATGCCGTACGCCGTACGGCTTCAGCGCGTCCAAGACGGCGTTGACCACCGCGGCCGGCGAGCCCACCGTGGCCGACTCGCCAATGCCCTTGGCGCCGATCGGGTGGTGCGGTGAGGGCGTCACGGTGGTGCCGAGTTCCCACGACGGACACTCGACCGCGGTCGGCAGCAGGTAGTCCATGAACGACGCGCCCAGATGGTTACCGTCCTCGTCGAAGGCGAGCAGCTCCATCAGCGCCATGCCCACCCCGTCGGCCAGACCCCGGTGCACCTGCCCCTCGACGATCGTCGGGTTGATCCGGACCCCGCAGTCATCGACCGCGATGAACCGGCGGACCTTCACCTGCCCGGTCCCCGGGTCGACCTCCACGACGCAGATGTAGGCGCCGAAGGGATAGGTGAGGTTTGGTGGGTTGTACACGCAGGTGGCGTCAAGATGTCCCTCGACACCGTCCGGCAGCTCCAGGTTGGAGTGCGCGGCCAGCGCGATCTCGCCGATGGTCCGGCCTTGGTCCGGGTCGCCTGTGACGTAGAAGCGGCCCTTCTCCCACTCCAGGTCGTCCGGCGAGACCTCCAGCATGGCTGCGGCCACGATCCGGGCCCGTTCCCGTACCTTGCGGGCCGCCATTGCGGTGGCGGCGCCGGAGACCGGGGTGGATCGCGAGCCGTAGGTACCCAGCCCGAACGGCGTCTGATCGGTGTCGCCATGCACCACCTCGATGTCCTCCGGGGAGATGCCGAGCTCCTCGGCGACGATTTGAGCGAACGTGGTCTCATGCCCCTGCCCCTGGCTCTGGCAGGACACCCGCAGCACGCCCTTGCCGGTCGGGTGGATCCGCAGCTCGGCGCCATCGGCCATCCCCAGCCCGAGGATGTCCATGGTCTTGCGCGGTCCAGCGCCGACCGCCTCGGTGAAGAAGCTGATCCCGATGCCCATCAGCGTGCCGCACTCGCCCGCCGCAAAGCGGCGGCGCAGCTCGGCCTGCTCGCGGCGCAGCTCGTGGTAGCCGGCCATCTCCATCGCCATCTGCAACGCACGCGGGTAGTCACCGGAGTCGTACTGCCAGCCGGTCGGGCAGGTGTACGGGAATTGCTCGGCCCGCAGCAGGTTGCGCATCCGCAGCTCTGCCGGGTCCATGCCCAGCTCATCGGCGAGCAGGTCGACCATCCGTTCCACCAGGTAGGCGGCTTCGCTGACCCGGAACGAGCAGGCGTACGCCACCCCGCCCGGTGCCTTGTTGGTGTATACCCCGGTGACCTCGCAGTACGCGGCCTGCAGGTGGTAGGAGCCGGTGAAGATGTGGAAGAACCCGGCCGGGAAGTTGGTCGGCTGGGCAGTGCCGTTGAACGCGCCGTGGTCGGCGAGCACCTTGACCCGCACGGCCAGGATCGTGCCGTCCTTGCTGGCCGCGATCTCGCCGTGCATGTGGTAGTCGCGGGCGAAGGAAGTGCTCATCAGGTTCTCGGAGCGGTCCTCGATCCACTTCACCGGCCGACCGGTGACGATCGAGCCGACGATCGCGCACACGTAGCCCGGGTACACCCCGACCTTGTTGCCGAAGCCGCCGCCGATGTCCGGGGAGATTACCCGGATCTTGTGCTCGGGTAGCCCGGCGACCAGCGCGTACATGGTGCGGTGGGCGTGCGGGGCCTGGGTGTTGCACCACAACGTGAGCTTGCCGCTGACCGGATCCATGTCGGCCACCGCGCCGCAGGTCTCCAGCGGTGCCGGGTGCACCCGCGGGTACAGCACGTCTTGGCGGCACACCACGTCGGCGGCGGCGAAGATCGCCTCGGTCTGGGCCTGGTCGCCGGCCGCCCAGTCAAAGATGTGGTTATCGGTCTTACCGTCCTTGTCGTCGCGGATCACCGGCGCGTCGGGATCCATTGCCCGGCGGGCATCCACCACCGCAGGCAGCGGCTCGTACTCGACGTGGATCAGCTCCAGCGCATCGCGGGCGGCGTACCGGTCCTCGGCGACGACGAAGGCGACTTCCTGGCCCTGGAAGCGCACCTTGTCGGTGGCCAGCACGGCCTGGGTGTCATAGGACAAGGTCGGCATCCAGGCCAGCGCGCGGCCGGCCAGGGTCTCGCCGGTGATGACCGCCCGTACCTTCGGGTGTGCCTCCGCCACCGCGGTGTCGATGGACACGATCCTGGCGTGCGCGTACGGGCTGCGCAGCACCGCGCTGTGCAGCATGCCGGGAAGGTGGACGTCGTCGACGTACGTGCCCCGGCCGCGGACGAACCGGGCGTCCTCCTTGCGGCGCATCGGGCCGTACCCCATCGGGACCGGCTGCTCCGGGCCGGTCACGTCGCCGCCTTCGCGGTCCCGGGGGTCGGATGCTCGGCCGCCCAGCGAATCGCCCGCACGATGTTCTCATACCCGGTGCAGCGGCACATTTGTCCGGAGATGGCTTCCCGGATCTCGGTCTCCGAGGGGTCCAGGTTGTGGTCGAGCAAGTACCGGGCGGTCATCATCATGCCGGGGGTGCAGAAGCCGCATTGCAGCCCGTGACACTGGATGAACCCCTGCTGCACCGGGTCCAGCTTGCCGCCCTGCTCCAGCCCCTCGATCGTACGCACCGGGTGGCCGTCGGCCATCGCGGCCAGCACGGTGCAGGACTTGACCGGGATGCCGTCCAGCCAGAGCACGCAAACGCCGCAGTTGGAGGTGTCGCAGCCCCAGTGGGTGCCGGTTAACCCCAGCTCGTCGCGCAAGAAGTGCACCAGCAGCAGCCGGGGCTCGATCTCGCGGGTGTACTCCGTTCCGTTCACGCTCACCGTGATCTGCACCTCAGCTCTCCCTGCCCAGGGAACTGTCCGTGCCCCGGGCACCCTCCTCGCCCCGGGAACCTTTCTTGCCCTGGGCCCCTTTCTCACCCAGAGCCCGCGCCGCGGCCCGGCGCAGGGCGCGGGTGGCCAGCTCGCCGGCGAGGTGTCGCTTGTAGTCGACCGGGCCGCGCTGGTCCACCGAGGGGTTGCAGTGTTGCGCGGCGAGCTGGCCGGCCGCGACGAAGCTGGCTTCGGTGGCCGGCCGACCGCGCAGGAAGTCCTCGGCCGCCTCGGCGACGAAGTGGTCGGCGCCGACCGCGGTCAGCCCGATGCCGACGTCGGCGACCCGACCGCCAACCAGCCAGACCGCGGCACCCGCGGCGGCCACCGCCCAGTCGCCGACCCGGCGCTCTACCTTGGCGTACGCGCTGCCGCCACCGGGCTGGATCGGGATCCGGATCTCGGTGAGCAGCTCGGCTGGCTCGACGACGGTCTCGTACGGGCCGGTGTGGAACTCCCGGACCGGCACCGTCCGGCTGCCATCCGCGCTCTTGATCACGGTCGTGGCGCGGACCGCAGCGAACGCCGCGGACAGGTCCTCCGACGGGTCGGCCTGGCACAGCGAGCCACCGATCGTGCCGCGGTTGCGCACCACTGGGTCGGCGATCACCCGTTCGGCATCATGGAAGATCGGGAAATGCTCGCCGACGACCGGCGAGGCCAGCAGCTCGGCGTGCCGGGTCAGCGCACCAATGCACAGCTCGCCGTCTTCGACCCGCAAGTACGCCAGCTCGGTCAGGTCGTTGATGTCGATCAACGCCTCGGGCTGGGCCAGCCGCAGCTTCATCATCGGGATCAAGCTGTGGCCGCCGGCGACCACTCGAGCCTCCGGGCCGTACCTGGCCAGCAACGCCAGCGCCTGCTCGACGCTTCGCGCGCGGGCGTACTCGAAGTGGGCGGGAACCTGCACTGGCCCCTCCTCGCGGCGACACGCCCTCCGGCTGAGGTGTTGGGTTCGATCCTCGTCGGCCTGGCAGGAACGGACAACCAGCAAATAACCGATCACTTACGAAGGGCTGCTAAGCGGGGGCACTGACACAATAGACCGGTGACTCTTACCCAACTGAGCGCTTTCGTCCTTGTGGCGCGGCTCGGTTCGGTGAAGGCAGCGGCCAGCGCGCTCGGGGTCAGCGAGCCCGCGGTGTCCCAGGCGCTAGCGGCGCTCCGGCAACACATGGGGGACCGGCTTGTCGAGCGCAAGACCAGCGGCATGACGCTGACCGCAGGCGGCAGCCGGCTGTTGGTGATCGCCTCCCAGATGGTGTCGTTGGGAGCCGAGGCTGAGGCTGCGGTACGGGCCGCGCAGGGGGCGCCCGAACAGCTCCGGATGGTGGCCTCCAGCACGTTGGCGGAGTTCGTGACCGCCCCGCTGGTGGACGCCTTCACCCGGCGGACCGCCAAGGCGATCGAGGTGTCCTGCGGGGTCGCGGCCGGCGAGGAGATGCCGGTCCTGGTGGCCAACCGGCTGGCCGACGCCGCGCTCGGCCCGAACCTCGGTGGTGACCCGGCCCTCGGGCTGGCCAGCGAGCCGATCTTTCGGTGCCGGCTGGTCGTGGTGGCCGGCGGCCGGGTCCGGCCACGCGGCGACGCCGGGCAGTGGCCGTGGCTGGTCGACCCCGCCGGTGCCGAGCCGGACAGCGACACCGCCCGGCTGCTGCGCCGGCTGGGCGTACCCGAGCACCGGGTCCGGGTCTTCCCCAACCAGACCGCGGCGTGGGCCGCGGCGGCCGCCGGAAACGGGGTGGCTCCGGCGGCCGCGCACTTGGCCGCCGACCAGGTCCGGCGTGGCGAGCTGACCCTGGTCGAGACCCCGGCCACCCCGATGGAGGTGTGCTGGTACGTCACCACCCTGCGGCCGGATCGGCGGTCCATGGCGGCCGGGGCGCTGCGTCGCTTCTTGGGTACGCCGGAGGCCATGCGACTGATGCGCTCTCCGGGGGCCGGCATCCCGCCATCCCGGTTCCGCCCACCGCTGTACGTCACGATCTGGAGCTGAGGCCCGCGGTTAGGGGGAGCTGGCGAAGTGGGCGGCAACCTGCTGGACCGACGCTGCGACGTTGTCCTTGTGACGCTGCGGGAAGCCGAACAAGCGCAGCGACCAGGGCGCCTTCGAGGTGGACAGGTCGAAGGTCTCGGTGAGCTTGGTCTGGCTGTCCCCGACCGGCTCCAGCTCCCACCTCCAGCGGTGCCCGAAGAAGTGACACCAGGCGATCCGGCGGCCCTCGTTGTACTCGACGACCGTGGAGATGACCCGGTACGGCAGCCCTATCCGCATCTGCATCCCGAACTGGTCGCCGGCGGCGAGCACCTCAGGTCCAACCGTGATGCCGCGGACGCTGCCATCGCCGTTGATCTCGGTGTGGTTGGCTGGCCGTCGCAGGTAGTCGAAGACCACATCGGGCGGGGCGGCAACGATCGTCGTCGCGCTAACGGTGTCCCGGTCCACGATGGTGGTCACGGCGTCGGATGGGCTGGTCATGCCATGACCGTAGCGCTTGGCACAGGTTCGGCCGGCTGGTGCTGAGGGGTAGCCGGCTCAGGCGTACGGCAGCGGCAGGTCGCCGGCCGCTGGTACGGTGCGGCCCCGTCGCATCGGATGACCGCCGAGCAGGGGGGAGGCAGCCGGGGTGTTGGAGTACCGGCCGGGCACGATCAGCCGGGTGACGTGCCAGCCCAGCGCGCGTACGTCGGAGGCGGTCACATCGACAGCGAGGACCCGCAGGCCGGCGTCCCGCAGCCGGGCGAGCAGCTCAGGGAGGCTGGCCCCCATTGGCTGGCTCCAGCTCGACCGGCAGACAGGTCGGCGAGATCGATCTCCGGACCGGCTAGCCGCTCGGCGAGCGGAGCGCGCAGGCCAGGCTCCAGGTGGAGCTGGCAAATCAGGTCCCGCACGTCGGTCCAGCCCGGCCGGTAGGACTGCTGGTACCGCTGGTTGGCCCGCCACGGCTTGAGCATGCCGTCCGGGGTGCGGGCGGCGATCCGCATCAGGTCACTGTCTGGATCGTCGAGCTGGTAGTTGGCCAGCAGGAGCTGAGCGGCTTCGGCGGATGTCTTCAACACCGCGTCGATGGCGTGACCTGAGGCAGCCCCATCGCCGGCATCAGGCTGATGACCGCTCGGACCGCGGGCTGGCCGACTACCGCCGCGGCCCACGCGGTAAACGCGGCGTAGGAGCCGCCGAGAAGGACGATCCGGTCGCCGGCCCAGCCCTGCCCCGCCAGCCACTGCACCGTCGCCGTCCCGTCGGCCCGCCGTGGGCGGACGGCTGCTAGCCTCCATCGGAGTCGTACCGGCCGCGGACGTCTTGGGCCATAAGGCGTAGCCGCGCTGGGACACAGCCCAATCCTTCCGGTGGGCGGACCTTCCGTACAGCATACGCAGCAGCCCGGTAGCAGTGGCGGCCGGTCAGCGGGGCGGTAGGTGTCGGTGGCCAGCGTCACCCCGTCTGGTGCTGGTACCCGCAGGTGGATCCGCACGATCGGGGCGGGAGTACTCACCGGACCGGGTCGAGGCGGCACTGCGCCGGCAGCGCGAGCACCGGGTGCCGGCAGGTAGCCAGCGTCTCGGCGTGCACTTCGACCTGATAGTCCGCACCGGGCACTGGCCGGCCAGCGAGCATGGCCAGCACGTCGGTCACCAGCAGTCCAGCGATGACCGCAACGACACCGGGACCGGGCCACACTACTGGCGGGACCGGCCCACCGGCCTCCAGGTACGCCCAGTAGGCGCGTAACGCTTCCGGTGCGCTGGCCGCGGCCAGCCGCCGGGCCCGTACGTCGGCGTAGCGTGGGCTGCCGCTGCCCCGTGCCGGCGGGCCGAGGTAAAAGTGGTCGCCCTCGGCGTAGACCATGTGCCAGCCGATGGCCTGCTCGGCCGTCCAGGAGTCGAGGTCGCGCCAAGCCGAGTCCGGTAGCCAGCCCGCGCAACTGACCAGCGCGTCCAAGTGTGGCTCAAGCACCGGGTGATGGCCGCGCCGGACCTCCACGCCGGCAGCGCTCAGCAATCGAGCAACCTCGGCGGCCAGCGGGTTGCGCCCGGTCACGGCGACCGTGCTACCCGCCCCGGCCGCTGAGGCTCCCCCGCGAGCCGAGTCCGCTGGGGCCAGCATGCCGGCGGCCTCGAAGCGGTCCAGCAGCTCGTCGAGCCCGGCTGGGTCGGGGAAGTCAGGGACCGGGACGGTGCCCTGTAGCACGCTGGCCAGCGCGGCAGCCCGGCCGGCCGGCACCCGCAGCCGGATGAACTCCTGACCGGGCCGGTAGAGGTACCACTGACCGTCCGGGCCAGGGTAAAGGTGGTGACCAGCACGGAGTCTGAGCGGGCTCGTCACGGATCACCCTCCTCGTTGGTCAGCGGCGTACGAGCCCCTGGTAGGGTCAGGTGCCAAAGGCTCAGCCGAGTACCTGCCGTAGGCAGAACGGTCAGTCGTCGACCGGTGTCGGCTCCTGGGTCTCTGGCTCCCAGGCGAACGGGTTGTGCACTAGCGGGCTGGCTCCGGGTTGGACAGCGCCGGAACCTCAGCACAGCCCCCGATCGGCTCGAAGATCGAGTCGTGTGTCATCCGGCCCCCCATCCCGCATTAATGCAAGTAGATTGCAACTGCCAGCAGGTACCTTTTCACTGGCAAGTGCTGCCGGCAAGACGGCCGGGCGGGTTTCACTCGGATGGCTGCCTGAGGGAACCCGCTCGGTCAGCCGGCTGCGGGCCACCGCGACTAGCAGGGTGGCGAACTGCTCGGGATGCCACTGGGCAGGCTGTACCGCCCGGTCCCGGCGATGCGGGCCTGGCTGAACGCGATCGCGGTCGGCGTACTGCTATCTGGTGGGACGTGCTCAGCGCGGCGAGCGAGCTGACCGTCGCCGCGCTGGGTCGGGTCCACGACCACACCGCCGGTCTCGGTCCGGTCATCGGGTACGGACTGCTGCTGGCCGCCGGCCTGTCCCTCGGGCTGATGAGCCTGGTCTACTACGAGCGGTGGATCGGCGGGCGGGGCCGGCCGCGGGCCTTCGGGCCGGGTGCGATGACCGTCGGCGAGCTGACCGCCCGGGACACCTGGTCGCCGGCCCGCCGGCTGGCGTTCCTGTTTGGGTTGGCCGCGATTGCGGCGGTCCCACCTTTGTGGGGACCGCCGTCGGGCACTCGGTCACCTCCAGCCCGCTCAGCGTTGCTGTGCTGTCGCTGGCCGCCGGCTCCATCATTTACGTGGTGATCCAACTGCTCGGCGTCGCAGCCAAGTCCGGCCGCAAGGACCTACTCGGCTGGGGCTTGATCCTGGGGCTGATGCTCGGCTTCGTCACCGACTTCGTGGTCACCGTGGCCGGCGTCTGACCGCGCGGCTGGCAGCTCGGTCAGGCCAGCCAGGATGGCCGCGCCGGTCTCGATCGCGGTCAGGTACGGCCGGACCTCGTGCGCGTGCGCGCCGTTGTCTACCAGGTAGCAGGTCACCCGGTCGCCGAAGCTAGGCCGGAGGTCCTTCTCCAAGGCCACCGCGTCGCCGTCGTCGGCGATGTTCGTCCACGCCCGTACCCGGCCCGGCCACTGGCCCACCAGCCGACCGGACTCACCCACCGCAGGCGCCGGCTGCAGCCGGTCGAAGATCAGGTTGCGAACGCCCAGCGGCGACCCCAGCGTTACCAGGGCACGCACTGGCCACTCCGGGTGCGCGCACAGCGCCTCGTAGGCGACCACTGAGCCCAGCGAGTGGCCGACCAGCACCTGAGTGTCGTCGGCCACCGCGGCTGCCACCCTGTCCTGCGCAGCCGCCCGTACCCCGGGTTCGGTGAGATACCGGCGTACTTGCTGCAAGTCGAACAGCATCCCCCGGTCCGCCAGCCCGGCGAAGAACCGCGACATGCTCAGCGTCCGCAGCGCGACCTGGACGCTGCTGGGCGTACGGATGAGGGTCCGAGCGCCGGGGTCGATGACGTTCGGGTCGGTATCGGCGGTCTCCTGCCACCACGCCAGCAGCAGCTCTCGATCAAACTCGGTCGCATCCGCAGCGGTGAACCACGGGTCCCCGACGCCCAGGGGTCGGCCCGGTGGACGGAACAGGTCGCCGTAGGCGGCACACCGGATCCCGGTGCCACTGAGGAGTTCAGTAATCGTGAGCAGCTCAGTAATCGTGAGCAGCTCGGCAACCGCCTCGGTGCCGCCGGCCAGCCGGACGCCGTCCCGTAACGCCGGCGCCCACTCCGAGTGCAGCACCGACTCGCCCTTGAGCTGCTGGCCGATCCCGTGCACGCACACTACTGCCGGCATGTCCGTACGCCCCCTGTCACTCAGGTGAGGACGGTGACCCTATCGGCAGCGAGCGGCTGGCTAACGGGTGCGACCGCGTCCGGGTCCGCTATCCGCGGCGCCCCTCGGTGGGACGACGTTGGGTGGTAGGACGCTGGGTGGGGTGGCGCCGGCCCGCTTGATAATGCGTCGCAGTTGGATGATGCGGCCGTAGCCGGGGATGGCTACCAGGATTACCCCGCCGGCCGCGGCGAGCAGCAGCGCCACTCCCAGCGACAGGTGGCCGTGCGCGCCGAAGAAGGAGATCTGTACGGTCTTGCTGTTTTGCACGATGAATATCAGCAGCAGGATCAGGACGACCGCCGCCACCGTTACGCCCACCCACGTTCCGCTGGTCCGGGTGCGGTTCACCTCGGGCACAGCCCCAGTGGTGGGTGCAGTGGTCGGTGCGGTGCTCGGTGCTGCGGTGTGCCGGCCACCGGGCGACGACGGCGTGGAGCCCGGCGGCTGCGGCGGCTTGGCGGAACCACCGGAAGGCGACACCCGCGGGGGCTCACCAGTGCCCTTGGCCATAGGATCAGTCCTCCAACTCGGACACGATAAGGTAGCCCGACCGCGCCGAGGGTCCGTCCCCGCGCGCCCGGCGGGTAGCTGGGCGTCGGGGTACCTCCATCTTTGACCCCTCAACCGGCCGCGACAATGCCCCAGATGCCCCCCAGATGCTGCGTACCACCGCTACCTACCCCGCTCTAGCGGTCCGAACCGGGCACGCGCCGATTGTCATCGACCACCGTGGCCCGAATGTCGGCTGTGCCACCTATAGTTCGACCGAACCCGGAATGTTGGCGCACCCCAACGGCGATGGTGGAAGGAACCGGTAGTGAGCACGATCCGGGTGACGGGCGGTACCGGCATGCTTGGCCAGCGGGTGGTTCAGTGCCTGAGTGTCGAGGGATGGGCGGTACGGGTGCTCAGGGTCCGCCTGCGACCGGCTGCTGAGCGTACGCCGTACCCCTGGCTGACCGGCGACCTGCGCAGCGGCGAGGGGATCGACCCAGCCGTCGAAGGGGTGGACGCGATCACCCATTGCGCCAGCGGCCCACGAGGAGACGTCGAGGCGGCTCGGAACTTGCTGGCCGCGGCGTAGCGCGTCGGCAGCCCGCATGTGGTCTACATCTCCATCGTCGGTGTAGACCGGATCCCGTTCGGTTACTACCAGGCTAAGCGTACGGTCGAGCGGCTGGTCGAGGACTCCGGGCTGCTGTGGACCGTGCTGCGCACCACCCAGTTCCACGATCTCATCCTGCGCGGAGGTGCGGCGCTGGCCCGGCTGCCGGTGCTGCTGGGGCCGGCCGGCACCAGCGTCCAGCCGATCGACGCCCGGGAGGTGGCTGACCGTCTCGTTGAGCTTGCTACTGAGACGTCAGCCGGGCGGGTGCCGGATCTGGGCTCCACCGCTGGTCGACCGGTTCAGCGCCCGACGGGACACGTACCGGCTCATCTACCGGATTGATGACAAAACTGCACCGCGACAGTCGTGGACATCGATCACCGCAGCAACATCTACCGGACCCGCTGAACGCCCTCGGCCGGCGGCTCGTCGACGCGGTGCGCAGCGGTTGGTCCGCCGTAGACTCAGGGGTCGTCCCGCTGGTACGACCGGAGCTGGGAGAAGCGGAGATCATGGTACGTCCCACCACGCCCGGTATGACCCGCAACACTCGGCAGCGTGCCGAGGTGCTCGCCCTACTAAACGGAACGGATGAGTTCCGTACCGCCCAGCAACTGCACGCCGAGCTGCGCTCGCGCGGGGCGGAGGTCGGGCTGACCACGGTGTACCGCACCTTGCAGTTGTTGGCCGACGCCGGCGAGGTCGATCAAATGCGGCTGCCAGACGGCGAACAGATCTACCGGCAGTGCAGCCGTAGCCAGCATCACCATCACCTGGTCTGCCGGTCCTGCGGGCGCGCCGTCGAGGTCGAGGGCCCGGCCGTGGAACGGTGGGCCGACGAGATCGCCACCGAGTATGGCTTCGTCGACGTAGACCACACCGTAGAGATCTTCGGCACCTGCCAGAGCTGCGCCGCGGGGACTTCCTAACCGGCTCCCAGCCCGCCGACCCGGTTGCGTTCTTCGAACTTGACAACCGTTTCCATCAGAGCTGTGATGGACGGGTGCGACGGCCAGCCGCGGCTGGGTCGGGCCGAAGGGCAGACACGAGGCGGGGGAGCCCAAGGTATGAAGATCGCGTTCGTCGGTAAGGGTGGTGCTGGCAAGACCACGCTGGCCGCGTTGTTCAGCCGGCGGCTGGCCGCACAGGCACGTCCCGTACTGGCCATCGACGCCGACATCAACCAGAACCTCGCGGTAGCGCTGGGCGCCAACGGGCAGCAAGCCGCGCTGCTGCCCACCCTGGGCGAGCACCTGGGGGACATCAAGGAGTACCTGCGTGGCGACAACCCGCGCATCGTCTCCGCCGCGGTGATGGTGAAGACCACTCCGGCCGGCCGGGGCTCCCGGCTGCTGCAGGTCGGGGCGGACAACCCGATCTGGGAGCGCTGCATGCGCGAGATCGGTGGGGTACGGCTGGCGGTCACCGGCGGGTTCGCCGAAGCCGACCTGGGGGTGGCCTGCTATCACGCCAAGGTCGGGGCAGTCGAGCTGATCCTCAACCACCTCCTCGACGGGCCGGGGGAGTACGTCGTGGTGGACATGACGGCCGGCGCGGACGCGTTCGCCTCCGGGCTGTTCACCCGGTTCGACCGGACCTTCGTGGTCTGCGAGCCGACCGTACGCGGCGTCGGGGTATACCAGCAGTACGTGAACTACGCCCGCGACCATGAGGTAGCCGTCTCGGTGGTCGGCAACAAGGTCGCCGACCAGGCCGACGAGGCATTCCTCCGGGAGCAAGTTGGCGCGGACCTGCTGGCTTGCATGGGGGTCTCCCGGCAGGTACGAGCCGCCGAGCAGGGCCAGCTCCGGCCGATCGGCGAGCTGGAGCCAGCCAACGCCGCCGTACTCGATGCGATGCGCGAGCTGGTGGACGCCACCGCCCAGGACTGGATGCGCTTCACCCGCCAGGCTGCGCAGTTCCACCTACGTAACGCCCACGCCTGGGCCAACGCCAAGACCGGTGTCGACCTCACGACGCAGGTCGATCCGCAGTTCGTCCTCGGTCCGTCGCTGGATGCGATGGCGTAAACATCATCCACCCAACCCAAGGAGTACCCATGTCCCTGGACGTCCCCACCGCGCTGCTGGAGCGGGCCGCGACCGGTGCGGTCACCGACGCCGAGTTCGTCAACTGCGTACGGCAGTCCCTGCCCTACGCATGGAGCGTGATCAGCGAGGTTGTCGCAGACCTGGACACTGGCGCGGGCGGGTTCGCTGACCACGCCGTCCCACCGCCCGGCGAGGCCGAGCGCGGCCAACTGCTGCGGGCGTTGGCCAGCGACGCAATCCGCAGCGGGCTGGAGCGGCACTTCGGTGTCCGGCTGGCCTTCCAGAACTGTCACCGGGTCGCGGCTTTCCGGTTGTCGGCAGTTGGGAGCGCCGACTACCGGGCCTTTGTCTCGCCAGTCGGGCAACTGCTCAACCAGTCGCCGGAGCTGCGTGACTGCTGACGCCGACCGGACATCCAGCCACGGGAAACTCAACCACCGGAGCCGGCAGGCGCCGGTCCCGGTGGAGGTGGACCTGTTCCTGCTGGCTGGGCAGTTCCCCGGTACCAGCGCTGGCCAGGCGCTGCGCACCGCAGTCCGCTACGCCACCGCCGCCGAGCAGGCTGGCTTCGGCGGGGTATGGGTTGCCGAGCACCACTTCCTCTCCTACGGCGGGTGTCCCTCGGCGGTGGCCTTCGCCGGCTACCTGCTCGGCCAGACCAGCCGGCTGCGGGTGGGCACCGCCGCCTGCATCTTGCCCAACCGTCACCCGGTCGCGCTGGGCGAGGAGGCGGCGTTGCTTGCAGAGATCTCCGGTGGGCGGCTGGACCTCGGCGTGGCCCGCGGCGGCCCATGGGTCGATTTGGAGGTGTTCGGCACCGGGCTGGCCCGCTACCAGTACGGCTTTGCCGAGGCGCTCGACGTGCTGCTGGGCTGGCTGTCCGGGGTGGACCGGCTCGGTGCCGCGGGGGAGTACTTCCGGTTCCGGCCGGTCCCGGTGGTGCCTCGCCCGAGCCGAGCCGTACCGGTCTGGGTGGCCGCCACCACCCCGGCCACCGCGGCCGTCGCTGCCGCCAGAGGGCTGCCGCTGCTGCTCGGGATGCATGCTAGCGTCGCGGACAACCGGCGCCTGCTGGCAGGGTACGCCCAAGCGGCGGCCGACCACGGCCACGACCCGCACGCGGTGCCGCACGGCAGCGCCCACCTCGCCTTCGTCACCGACAGCCAGCACGAGGCGCAAGCCACCCTCCGCGCCGCCATGCCGGCCTGGCTGGCCACCACCAGCCAGTACGTACGCATCGACGGCAGTCCCGGTCCAAGGCGCGACCCGCACCGCTACCTGGCAGACCTGCTGGACATCCACCCCGTCGGGCCGCCGGCGCTGTGCGTCGACCGCCTCGCCGCGGCCATCCAGGCCACCGGCGTACGCCGGTTGTTGCTCATGGTCGAGGGCAGCGGCAACCCGGACCGGACCGTGCAGACCATCGACCGCCTCGCCGCCGAGGTCATCCCGCAGCTCACCGTGGTCGGGCCTGCTGACCGTGAATCTTCGTAAACCTTCGTATTTTGAACTTGATAACGGGTACGGTTATCATTTACGGTAGTGCGCAGGGTCGCATCTCCCCTGGAGGATCGCCGTGTCTGAGTTAGCTGTGCTGCGGACTTCCTGCCATCGGCGGTTGGGCTGGTTGGCCGGCGTGGCCGGGCTAGCCGCCGTCGCGGTTGCTGCCTGTTCGACTACACCGCCCCCAGGGCCGGCTTCCGGCACTGGCGGTCCGGCTGTCGTCCAGGTGGTGGCGGCGGAGAACTTCTGGGGCAGTCTGGCCGCCCAGCTTGGCGGTATGCACGCTGCAGTGACCAGCATTATCAACAGCCCGGACGCCGACCCGCACGACTACGAGGCCACCGCCGCTGATGGCCGCGCCGTCGCCGCCGCCAAGCTGGTCGTCATCAACGGGGTCGGCTACGACGCCTGGGCCAGCAAGCTGGTCGCGGCAAACCCGGCGGCGGACCGTACTGTGCTGACCGTCGGTGACCTGGTGGGGGTGCGGGTCGGCGGAAACCCGCACCGCTGGTACTCCCCGAGCGACGTACGGAAGGTCATCGACCAGCTCACCGCCGACTACAAGAAGCTCGACCCGGCCGACGCCGCCTTCTACGACCGCCAGCACGACACCGTCCTCAACACCAACCTCAAGCGGTACTTCGACCTGATCCGCCAGCTCAAGGTGGCGTACGCCGGCACCCCGGTGGGTGCCTCTGAGTCGATCTTCGCACCGCTGTCGGCGGCACTTGGCCTCGATTTGCTCACCCCGGCGTCATTCCTCAACGCGATCAGCGAGGGTAGCGACCCGACCGCGACGGACAAGGCCACCATCGACCGGCAGCTCGCGACCAAGCAAATCAAGGTCTATGTCTATAACAGCCAGAACGCCACGCCCGACGTACAGGCGCAGGTCAACGAGGCCAAGGCGGCCGATATCCCGGTCACCACGATCACCGAAACGCTAACCCCGGCCGGAGCCTCCTTCCAGGACTGGCAGGTCGCTCAGCTCACCGCCCTCCAGCGGGTCCTCGCGCAGGGGACCGGGCAGCAGTGACCGTCTCGCCGACCCGACCGGCCCGGACCGAGCCGGATGCATCGACGGAGGAGCCGGCCCCGACTAGCCCAGTCCCGGCTAGCCCAGTCCCGGCTAGCCCACTCCCGGCCAGTACGGCCCAGGTGCTGGTCGAGGTCAAGGACGCCACCGTCACGCTCGGCGGCCGTACCATTTGGTCTGAGCTAAACGCCACCGTGGCGGCGGGGGAGTTTGTGGCCGTTCTCGGCCCCAACGGGGTGGGTAAGTCCACCTTGCTCAAGGCGGTCCTCGGCCTGCTCCCGATCACCGGTGGGTGGATCCGGCTGCTCGGCCGGCCGGCCGGGCAGGCCAACCACGCGGTCGGGTACCTGCCCCAGCGGCGCGGCTTCGAGCCGTCGCTGCGGATCCGTGGCGTAGACGTCGTCCGGCTCGGCGTGGACGGCGACCGGTGGGGGCTGCCGCTGCCCGGCCGGCGGTCGCGGGCCGCGGCAGTCCGGGTCCGCGAACTTGTCGGGCTCGTCGGCGCGAGCGAGTACGCTCACCGGCCGATCGGGCAGCTCTCCGGCGGTGAGCAGCAACGCCTCCTGATCGCCCAGGCACTGGCCCGCCAGCCCAGGCTGCTGCTACTCGATGAGCCGATGGACAGCCTCGACCTGCCCAACCAAGCTGGCGTCGCGGCGCTGATCAGCGGCATTTGCCGCAGCCAAGGCGTCGCGGTAATGATGGTCGCCCACGACGTCAACCCGATCTTGCCCTACCTGGACCGGGTGATCTACCTCGGTCGCGGCGGCGTAGCCACCGGCCCCCCGCGGGAGGTCATCACCTCCGCCACCTTGGCTGCCCTGTACGGCACCCCGATCGAGGTGCTGACCACCACTGATGGCCGGTTGGTCGTCGTCGGCCAGCCAGCGGCACCCGCTCACCACCCTGACCGGCACCCTGGCCACTGATGGACCGCCACTGATGAATACCGACTTGTCGTGGAATCTGCTTGTCGACATTCAGCAGATGTGGTCGCTGCCGTTCATGGTCAACGCGTTCCGGGCTGGCACCATCGTGGCGCTGCTGGCCGCCGTCATTGGCTGGTTCATGGTGCTGCGCCGGCAGAGCTTCGCCGGGCACACCCTGTCCGTGGTCGGCTTCCCGGGCGCTTCGGCCGCGGTCTGGCTCGGGTTGGGCGCGGCCACCGGATACTTTGCGTTCTGCCTGGCAGCCGCGCTGGTCTTCGCCGCGGTGCCGGCGGGTGCCGCGGGGGCTGGTCGCGGCTATCCCGGGGCAGCCGCGCTCATCGGCACCGTCCAGGCTGTGGCGCTAGCCAGCGGGATGATGTTTGTCGCCTTGTACCGGGGGTTCTTGAGCGGCACCAACGCGCTGCTGTTCGGCAGCTTCCTCGGCATCACCCAGGCCCAGGTTGGTCTGCTGGCCATCGTCGCGGCGCTCGTACTGGCCGCGCTGGCGGTGATCGGTCGGCCGCTGCTGTTCTCCTCCATCGACACCGACGTGGCCGGTGCGCGCGGCGTACCCACCCGAGCCCTGGACGGCGCTTTCCTGCTGCTGCTGGCGGCCACCGTCGCCGAGGTCGGCCAGCTCACCGGCGCCCTGCTCGTCTTCGCGTTGCTCGTGCTGCCGGCGGCCACCGCGCAGCAGCTCACCGCCCGCCCTAGCCACGGCCTGGCGCTGGCCGTCCTGCTGGCGCTAGCCACGGTGTGGGTTGCCTTGTTCGTCGCCTACTACTCGCCGTACCCGCTCGGGTTCTGGCTGACCAGCGTCGCCTTCGGTAGCTATGTCCTCGCCGCGGGCGGCAGTGCCCTTGCCGCAGCCGCCGGCCGCCGGTCTGTGCCGCAACGCGCCGCCGCCGGGACCCCAGCATGATCGCCATGTTCAGCCACCCGTTCCTGCAGTACGCCTTCCTGGCCGGCACTGCGGTGGCCCTCGCGGCCGGCCCGGTCGGCTACTTCCTGGTGCTGCGCGGCCAGGTCTTCACCGCTGACGCGCTGTCCCACGTGGCCTTCACCGGTGCCTTGGCTGCGCTAGCTCTCGGGCTGGACGCCCGGCTCGGTGTACTCATCCTCACCATCACTGTCGCGCTCGGTATGGGCGCGCTGGACCAGCGGGCCCGTCCCGACGACGTCGTTATCGGCGGTGCCTTTGCCTGGGTGCTGGGGCTGGGGGTGTTCTTCCTGACCCTTTACACCACCAACCGCAGCGGGTCCGGCAACGGCTCGGCCAGCGCCACCGTCCTGTTCGGCTCGATCTTCGGACTCTCCGCGTCCCGCGCTGCCCTGACCGCGCTGGTTGCCGCCGCTACCTGCCTGAGCATGGTGGTCCTGGCCCGGCCGCTGCTGTTCGCCAGCCTCGACGACACGGTCGCCGCTGCTCGTGGCGTGCCGGTGCGATTCCTCGGGTACGCCTTCTTGGCCCTGGTGGCCACGACTACCGCCGAGGCCACCCAGGTTGTCGGTGCGCTGCTCATCCTTGGCCTGCTGGCTGCCCCAGCCGGCGCGGCTACCCGGCTGACCAGCCATCCCTGGCGGGCCCTCGGCATCGCCACCGGCATTGCCATTGCCAGCGTCTGGCTGGGCCTCATCATCAGCTACGCCGTCCCGGCCATGCCCCCCAGCTTCGCCATCCTCGCCGTCGCTTCCCTCAGCTACGCCGCCGCCCACGGCCACCGACTAGTCGCCGGTCAGCCTGGCGCGGTCCCGACCGACCCCTACGCCGACTAGCAAACACCGCCACCTAATCATTGCCTAATCAATCTTGAAGCAGCCGTGCCCTTCACAGGTGGCAAGGAGCAATTTCCCAGTTAATACACTGATCATTTGGAGAAACCTGGAAAGGTGATCAGGCTGAGTAGTCCACCCCGCCGACCGGGGATCTTCCGGACCGGCCCGGCGGCGAACTTACGGTTGTTCGCCATTGTCGACGAGGATTGCATCGCCACCGGGTCGGATATGAGGTCATCCGGAGATCATCGATCTACTCAGGCTGGAACGAGCGGATCTGGTAGGTGCCTTCGAGGTCACCCCGCCCGCCAGCGGGCGTGGACCCGACCCGATGGTTGTAGTTGTCCTGGGTGTAGTACTGCACGCGGTGGTTGGTACGGTTGTACACGGAGCGGACCAGCCAGCCCTTACGGATCCAGGAGCAGTCGTTGGCGGTGTTGGAGACCTTGGGCTGCGACCACTGGCAGCGGTCGCCGGTGCCGTTCCACCCATTGTAAATGCAGAAGTACCCAGCGGAACAGCTGTAGGCCTGCGCGGCGACGTTAGGGCCCGCGTACGCAGGCGTGGCCGCGGTGGCGGGGGTGGCAGCCACCACGCCGCCGAGGCTCAGGACTGCAGCGCAGGAGGCGGTCACGGCGCCGCGACCGAGCTTCGATAGGGTGACCATCGGTGTGATTCCTTTCCCTCTCGTGTGGTTGGATCTGTCGTAGGATGGACCGCCGCCCGGTAGGTGGTTTGGCGGGCGGTGGCCGCGGGACGCTATTGGTCGTGGCGGCTCGCCAGAGGTTGTCGATCGTGATCTTTATGCGAATAAATCGCCTGTGACCGGCGGCGTCCACGGCTAGCCTGACGATGAACGGTGACGTTTCGTTGACGTTCGAGTGACTCCACTCACGGGAGCCGATTGGGTGGGACCGAGACGCTGATACAGTAAGGGGGTCAGCGATGAGATTCGAGATCTTGGGACCCTTGCAGGTCGTGGATGAGGCAGGGGTCGTACGGCTGGTCACGGCGCCCCGGCAGCGGGTGCTGTTGGCGGCCCTGCTGCTGCAGATGAATCAACCGGTGCCCGTTGAAAAGCTGGCCGAAATGGTATGGGATGGTGCGCCTCCGGCTAGGGCGGTGGCGACGATGCGCGCGTATGTGATGCGGCTGCGTCACGCGTTGGGACCTGACGCGGCGGAGCGGGTCATCACCCGTAATCCCGGCTACCTGATCCAGCTCGACACCTCGGAGTTGGACGTCCAAAGGTTCGAGACACTGTGTCAGAACGCTGGTGCGGCGATCCGCGCCCGAGCCTGGACCGAGACGTCCGCTACGGCCAGGCGAGCGCTGTGCTTGTGGCGCGGTGCGCCGCTAGTGGACATCCCGGCCCAGACCCTGCGCGATCAGTGGGTGCCTCGGCTGGAACAGCTACGCTTGCAAACGATCGAACGGCGTATCGAGGCCGACCTGCACCTAGGGTGTCATGATCAGCTCGTTCCCGACCTGCGCGACCTGACCGATCGGCATCCCCTGCGCGAACACTTCCACACCCAGTTGATGCAGGCGCTGGTCGGCTGTGGCCAGCGGGCCGAGGCGCTGGTCGCCTACCGGCAGGCCCGCCAGGTACTGGTGGACGAACTCGGCATCGAGCCCGGCCCGGAGTTGCGCCGTCTCCAGGAGCAAATCCTGGCCGGGGATGCCTAACCGGCCACACCGCGTACCGGCTGCCGCGTGCTCAAGGCCAGGCCACCCATCCGGCCAAGAAGAACCCCACGCTGCTGGCCACCGGACCCAACGATGTCTCAAGCTGGGAGCCACCATAGGACCATGGCATTGACCACCGCGGCGTGGAGGGGGGACCTACCAAGCGGCTCGATGAGTTTACTTGCTGCTACCAGCACCCCTCCCGTCTTCGATCACGTGGACCTGGCAACTGGGTAGAAAACGCGCTTGGTACAGGCGTACGTCGAGATCGGCGGTAGGCGTGAATCCCGCCCGGTGAAGCCGCTCGGTGGTCGCGTTGTCGGCGTAGCCGATCTTCGGCCGCACCGCTGCCCGCGCCACCTTGACCGCGCTGGTTGCCGCCGCTACCTGCCTGAGCAAGTTGGTCCTGGCCCGGCCGCTGCTGTTCGCCAGCCTTGACGCCACGGTCGTCGCCGCCTGTGGCGTGCCGGTACGGCTCCTCAGGTATGCCTTCTTGACCCTGGTGGCCAGGAGCGAGCCGGGCGGTCCAATCGGTGATATCCGGATATCCCTCGGCCACGAACCGCCAGGCCAGTTGCCCGAGTAGCAGGTGGGCCGCCCGATCGGTCGCTCAGGGCGACGTACTCGGTCCTCCAGTGTCCTCCTGCCAGCTAGGGGCTATAGAGTGGCTATAGAGGGCGACAACGGGGAGGGACAGGTCGACGGTACCGGCGTGGGCGAAGGTAACGGTTACCAGCACCCGGTCGTCGGCGCGCAGCGGCTGGGTAGGGTTCATCAGCATGAGGTGAGCGTGGCCGGGGGCGAACTGGACGCTGCCGTGCGCCGGAATGGTGATCCGGACAGGCTGATCATGCCGTCAACCCCGCTGCTGGTGGTGGTTTCTTGCATCGGTATGACCTCATGCGCAACGTTGCTGGTCACCTTCGTGATGGTGTCGCTGGAGCTGCCGGCGTTGGTGATGGTGAAGTAGGCGGCGGCGACATCGGGGGAGGCAGGCTGCGGGAGGTAGCCGCCGGTGATGGTGAGTACGCCGACGCGGGCTTGTACCGCGGTGGCTGCCACGCGGGTGGCCGGCGGCGTTCGAGCACTCTCGTTGTGGGTACTCGAACACGCGGCTACCGGCAGCCACACCGCGGCGGCCGCGGCTGCTAGCAGGACTGTTCGCGAACCTCGCTGAGGGGGAGTCATAACTCCTTCAGTTCCTTCTGCTGATCTGGTTGCCCATCAAGTGCGGTGATGAGGGCCAGTGGTTCCACCCAGCTCACGCATCTGCGTCTGGAGCGGCGTAGCGACCCCCGTCCTGTCCTGTCCCGTGCCGTGGTGGCATCACGAGGCGCGCCTGCCTGGTAAGCCGCGTCGCTACTTGAAGCTGCCGGGAACCAGCCGCGGTCCGCGAGCGACTGAAACAACGTGGTCTGTGCTCCTCGGGCGGTGCTGCGGGCGCAGGTAGCCGCCCGCATCCCGGCTGAGCCGGGTCGGCAAGGGCTGTTGCCGCCGAGGGCCTCAGGGTCGCGGCGTTGAGCGCGGTTTGTGCTCGATGCCCGGCTTCGTTGGTGCCGAGCATGGGGGCCTGGCTGCGGTTCCCTCTGCGGCAGGCGGGCGGGTGGCCGATGAGCCTGGTACGGACCACTATTTTCACGCTCGCGAGCGTCGGCCTCGCGGTCACCGCCCACCGGCTAGGCGGCGGGGCTGCCCCACAAGCGGCTGTTACCGGCGTGGCGGCGGGGTCGCTGTTCCTGGTGGGATTGGTGATGTTCGGCCGGGAACACCGAGGCTGGCAGATCGCCGCGCTGGTACTTGCGACCCAGGCGGCGCTGCACGTCACCTTCGCGCTCGCGGGTGCGTCGCGTACCGCTGGACCGGATGGGTCCCAGACGGCGGGGTGGGCGAACCTGCTCTTCTGCCACCACGGCCCGCAGGCCATTTCCAGCGCTGAGGTGGCCGCTGTTTAAAGTCACATCCTCGGCCCGCAGGTCCTGCTGCCTGCCCCGGCTGCGCCCGCTCAGGGTCTGATCTCGGCCGCATCGCTGGCCATGTTCGCAGCTCACCTGGCGGCGGCCGGCGTGATCGCATGGTGGCTACGCTGGGGTGAACGGGCAGCGGGGGTCGCGGTAGGCCGGATCCTCAACGGTCTCCGCCCGTTCATGACTGGCGCGGTCGGTGACGCACCACCTCGGATTGCTTCTGCTGCCACCACGTGGGTCCGGGCGCGCCGGGTGTGGGGAGCGGGATTGGCCGGCCGCAGCCCACCGATGCTCCGGGTGCTGCTTGCTCTCACCGCGTAGGTCGCCCGCGCCCCGAGATTGGCGCGGGTGAGGCTGCGCCGCCGTTGCCTATCTCCTGCCATCTCGTCTCGCGGGTCCGTACGGCCAGCCGCCGACCAGGCCCGCCTCAGCGACCCTTGGGAAGTCCTCATGTCTCTCCTCCACACCACTACCTGCCCGCAAGTGGGTGCCGCGCCTGGGGCGCCAGCGTCGCGGTCACCCTGGCCGTCGCGCTTTCCGGATGCAGCGGCCACAGCGGTCCGGGCAGCCCGGTCATCGTCAACGGACCAACCTCGTCCAGCGAGTTCCGCGGCGACGTGCTCAGCCAACCGATCACCCTCAATGCCATGGCCCGATCCGCGGTGTTCCACACCAGCGCGGGGGGCACCGCGACGCTGCGGTCGCTGCAGCAGGGGCACCTGATGCTGGTGTACTTCGGCTACACCCATTGCCCCGACATATGCCCGACGACCATGGCCGACCTCGGGTAGGCGCTACGGCAACTGCCGATCCAGGTGCAGGTCCACACCCAGGTCGTGTTCGTCACCTCCGACCCCGAACGCGACACTCCACCGGTGATGAAGGCATGGCTGGCCAATTTCGACACCGGCCTGGCCATCACCCCGTTCGTGGGGCTGACCGCCTCCCTGGCGCAGATCGACGCGGTCGCGACGTCGGTGGGCGTACCGCTGTCCCCACCGACACAGGAGGCCGACGGTACGATCAGCGTTCAGCACGGCGCGCAGACCCTGGCCTTCGTCGACGGTCAGGCCCGGGTGCTCTGGCTGGCCGGTACCGCGGTTGGTGACTACGTCCACGACATCGCCGCGCTCGCCGAGACCATCAACCAGTCATGACGGGCACCCGCCCAGCCGGGTGCTGGCAGCAGCCTCGGATCAGCCCGGCGAAAGAGGAGTCCCAGTGGGGTACCGGTGTGCCTGCCGGCTGCGCGGTTGGCCTGCCGTCGGCTGCGATGATCGCGGTGACCAGCCCGCCAGCGCAGGCCGACGACGCCACTGCGGCACAGCAGACCGAGGCGCGTCATGAACGCATCAGCTTGGCGTGCGCCGCCGGACGCAGACGTCAACGCCCTGGCGCGGCTGGTCACGCACACCAGCCCGGCCATCTGGCGGACCTGCGCGACAGTCGTCGATCGCGCGTCTGCTGATGACCTGACCCAGGACACCTATGTGCGGGCGATGCGATCGCTGGCGTCTTTCCGGGGCGACTCCGACCCGATCCGGTGGCTGCTCACCATCGCCCGGCGGGTGTGCGCGGAGGAGATCGCTCGCCGGCAGGGGACCGGTCGACCCTGGCCCGCCTGCGCGCGCAGCGCGTACGCGGCAGCACGGACCCCACGGCTGCCGTCGATCTTGCCGATGGGCTGGCCCGGCTGGCGCCCGAGCGGCGGGATGCGTTCGTGCTCACCGCTATGGCGGGCCTGTCCTATGTCGAGGCGGCCAAGATGTGCGGCTGCCCGGTCGGCACGATCCGCAGCCGGGTCGCCCGCGCTCGCGCCGACCTGATCGACGCATTCTGGCCCTCAGAAGGATGCAACCATGCATGAAGTCGGCGCCCGAGTAACGCTCGGGCCAGAAAGGTCACCGATGGCCTTTCCTGCGGGACAAGCTCGTCCACCAGGCGTTGTAACCTGCCAGCGCACGGTCATCAGCGTCCACGTCCCGAACCGGGCCGGCCTCGGTGATATCGATATCGGCGGCTGCTAGGTGCGCGGCCAGCGTGTCGCGGCGGCCCTGCTCAAACCAGCTAGACCGGGCCCGGCGACGGTACGCCGGCCCTGCGCAGCCGGGTCACCGTGACGATCATCATGACCGCGACCATGATCCCGTCGCCTCTACCCACATGATCACCCCGCCGAGGTGGGTCTCGGCGAGCGGGTCGACATGTTGCGTTGACTCACCGGTCATGGCGATCGCCTGGGTGGTCTGCAGCAGGATCACCCCGGTAGAAGGTGTCCACCGCCATCGCCAGCACGAGCAGGAGCTGCTTGGCGGGCATCGACAGCAGCCACCGCAGCGGCTCATCCCGATCACCAGGGCGAAGAACTGGCAGCCGACCAGTAGGTAGGCTGCGTGCTCGAGCTGGCCGGTACGGCCGGATCATGATCACATCCATCAGTCCGGTGAGGTGGCTGCCGACGACCACGATGGTGTAACAGGCCAGCGCAACCGGCGGCCTGAACCACCCACCGGCCAGGCGGCTGCGCAGCACCCGCTTGATCAGGGCATGCCCGGGGGTTGCGGGTAGCGTGCATGGCGAGGGTCAGCGGCCGTCCGGCGACCAGCAGCGACGGGGCCACCATCACCAGCGCCAGATGCCCGAGCATGTGCGCGGAGAACATCGCCATGTCATAGACCGCGATCGCACTCATCATCGCCAGTGCACATACTCCGAGACCCGTCAGGAACGACATGGTCCGCCACACTGACCACCGGCGGCGCTGCCGCGCGACCGGCAGGGCAGATAACTGCTCCGGTCGTCAGCAGTTTCGACCACGTGTCGGGTGCGGGCGATGTTCACCGCTACGACCATGCCGGAGGCTACCGCCTCACCGTGCAACACCGGGCCGTAGCCGGCCACCGTCTACGACCGGGCTTGCAGCTTTCACCCCCCGGAGCACCCGGCACCTCGATCCGGGCATCGTTGAACGCGACGACTGCACGCCGTCCGGCATTGCCCGCCTCAAAGCAGCGTGCCAGCCCTCCACCGACACAGCATGAGGCCCATAGGCAAACGGCGACCCAGGCTCCTAGCCATTTAATCAGGGCAGCCGGAAACCGCGGGGCGGCCCATGCCTCCTACGGTCGGACGCTGGTCACCACTGCGTTAGACCGGATTGAGTCCGCCCGATCGGCCTTCACCCGGACAACGGTAGTCGCGGTGAACGTCAGAGTCGCGTTTCCTGCGGCGTCGGACGTCACGCCGTCCACGTTGGCACCGCTGATCGCCGCCCCCGTCTGCTCGTCAGTAACCTGGTACGTCGCGGACTGCCCGACGCGCACATGGGTCGGACCGGTGAGCCTGAGGACGTGCGACTTGTTGAAGGCATCGAAGGCGAAAAGCACCTCATCGTTCTTGTGCACCTGCTGCTGGCACCCCCCGACGGGGGTGAAGAAGCCGTTGAGCAGGATTCCCCAGAACTGGGTCGCCGTCTGCGTGTTCCCGCCGACACGAGTGATGAAGAAGTCATCGAAGGTCGGGTCGAAAGAACCATCGAAGGTGAACCCTGCCTGCCGCGATCCTGTGTCGAGCGCGCCGGTCGCAGTGGGCCCCGGCGTAGGGTTGGCGCCGTTGTTCGTTCCGTCGCACCGGTGCGTTCCACCGCTGACGGTCGTGACGTTGTGGCCCCGGGTGCGCACCTGGCCCTCGAAGATGGTCCCAGTCGCGCCTTCAACACGCAGGCGGACCACGGCGGTAGGCCCTGTAGCGGTCCCGGTGCTGACCGCGGCGGTGTCCGAGGCCACTGCCGCCCCGGGCACAACCGTGAGCAGCGACCCCACCAGGGCTGTGACAACGACGAACTTACGTCTCATCGACTTTCCCCCATACTCGGAATGTACGGCGTCTGCGTCACACGACGACCGGACCGCGATACAAGCGCACGGCAGTTATGACTCGGTGACCACAACTCCAGCACAGCCACTGACTGAGTCAGTTCGGATGCCAGGTTCGCGGACATCGTGGGCCTCGTCGCGGCGAAGTCGATTATAAGCATCAACACATGGGGTGTCTATGAAATAGCTCTTCAACCTTGACCGCGCAGGTGGTTTTGTGGGTTTGGCGCGTCGTGAATGTGGGCTCGTGACCGCTTCGAGTGGACGATCTTCTCGTGCTGGTCGTGGCGCGACGGTAGGTCGGGACGGTGGCGAGCCGGGATGTCGCTGCCAGCCCGATGGGACCACTAGGGTCAGTGTTTGATGGTCATCACATCTCCTAACAGGATAATCAGGACACGCGGTCGGCAGCCTGCTGATGGTCGTGGCCCAGGCGTTATCAGCACCGACGTCGGCACAGCGACGGCACACCGCCGGCCGGCTACCAGGAACCCGGTGGACACCTGGCCGGAGCCGGCGCACGCTTCCGGCTCCAGGGGATCACCGGCCGGAGGCGCTCATCCTACGTCGGATGGTCAACGCGGCGTAGCCTGAATCGGCTTCCTTCGATAAGCCCGGTCCGATCTCCGGCGTCACCTAGGTTGATCGCAAGCGCGAGCAATCCGGCGGAGTCAATGTGCGCAAGCAGCTCACCGGCCGACACGTTGCCGAACGTCTCCACAAACGGACATTGGTGGACCGATCCATTGGCGGTCACCTCGATATTCGCCCCAACGGACACGCCGAGCTGTTCGAGCAGTCCGACATCCACAGTGGTCTGCAGATTCCCGAACCGATCGACGATCAGGACCTCTCCCTCAACCACTCCGTCGGACGCCCGCCGGACTGGTAGCGGGAGCCGCACCAGACTGTCGACTGGCACCTGCGGGCCGAGTGCCGACAACTCGACCCCGCCCGCAATGTGCGCGGCCACCGGCGAGAACAGATCGCGGCCGTGGAAGGTTGTGGACATGGGCTGCAGGAAGTAGGCGGGCGCACAGATCTGGTATACGGATTCGGCGCCACCGAGCCGGTCGGCCGCCCAGCACAGCAGACCGTTGTCGGGGCCGACAAGGACCTGGCCACCGGCCGAGACGGCAATTGCTCGGCGTTCGGTACCGACACCCGGATCCACGACAGCGAGATGAACTGCGGGTGGCAGGTAGAGGATTGCCTGGTCCAGAACAGCCGCTCCATGACGGATGTCTCCGCGCGGCACCAGGTGGGTGATCTCTAGTAAGCGGACACTCGGCGCGATGCGCGCCATGACGCCGCGACAGACTCCGACGAACTTATTCTCCAGCCCATAGTCGGTAAGGAAGGTAATCCATTCGTAGGCAACCACAGACAGCAATCTTAAGCCACCAACGGCGACGGGGGAAGGGTGGCTTGGTAGCCCGTTCGGGTGAGTCCGAGGGCGCCGAGCGACCACGATGTTCGTGTGTTACAGCCGGGCGGAGATTAGCCGGATGCCCAGCAGGATCAGCACGCAGGAGGCGAATTGATCTAGTCTGCGGCGAAGCTGGCTGTGACTCAGGAAGTGCGCGGACCGCGTTGCGAGAGCGACGTAGGCAGTCCACCAGACTGCGGCTAACCCGACCACCACCAGCCCGAGTAGCGCGACCTGTGGGAGCACCGGTGCTCGGCTCGACACGAACTGTGGCAAGAAGCTGAGAAAAAAAACCACCGCCTTCGGGTTCAACAGGTTGTTGAGCGATCCTTGGGCAAACGCCTGACCGCATCCCACCGGCTGCAGCGGGGACTCGTTAGGAGGTTGCCTGGTCTGTACCCGGTGGCCACCCCTACGTCGTAGCGAGGCCAGCACGCCGATGAACCCCAAACCAATGAGATAAACTGCGCCTAAGAACTTTAGGATTATCAGCGCGCTCTTGTTTGCGGCGATCAGAGCCGACACGCCGACGACCGCGAGCGTCGTGTGCCCGGCGAGCCCGGACAGTATGCCAGCGACCGTCGCCATAGCGACCCGCCGGCCATGCAGCCACGCGTTCCTAGTGACCAATACGAAGTCCGGGCCAGGCACCACAAGGATCAGGATCGTCGTGCTAATAAAGTACGGAAGATGCTCGGGCATGCTCTCTCGCTAGCGATGGGTCAGCGCAGGCCTTTTAGGTTTCCGGTCAACGATGTCACAGCTTTAGCTGCGCCAAACAAAGCCAATCCAAGATATTCGAGGTGATCCGCTTGCAGTCGCCGCTCATACTCGGGATAGGTACGGCTGAGCTGGGCCGCCGAATTGAAGTCGAGCACTGTCAGCCCCAGTTTGATGGCCTTCTCCCGCAGTAGCGGAAGCGCTATTCTACCAGCAGCCAAGATTGGCAACGGAATCTTGCCAATGCCTGGGTGTATGCCACCCTCCCGGTCTGTCACGTCAGGACCGAGCGTGATGTGACCGTGCGCGCCGAGCGCGACGCCGAGCACCGCGGTCGAGTTGGCGAGCAGCCAGGTGGGCAACCCTTCGTCGACAACGATCACACATCGTTGGTCGGGGGCCGCGGGTAGATCAGGAAGCGTGATCGAAGGTAGCTCCACGGACGTCTCCAATCGTGCGACTCCTCCCATGATCATCTTTTCTGTGGTCACACTATGGGCCACTTGATGCCACGGAGCGTAGTAGGGCCTAGCTCACCCTACGCCATGGCCTAGCTGGCGCGCGTTGCTCACCTCTGCCCGCTGGCTCACACCAACCACTGCTGACTCAACGCCGAAAGATGTAAGTGTGGAGTTGCAACTTGCCGTATTGCAATCGTACCCCGTGGTGTCCGTAAGCTGAACTTTCAAGAGCTATCATGCGAACTGTTCAGTTCACCCGATCGTGGGGTGCGCGCCATCCGGCCCACGACCTAGGATCAAAGTAAGTTCGGTTGCCGGCCGGCCTCTTTATTCAGCGTGCACCGACCGGGCAGTACTTTGCCTGCCGCACAGTTCACGTGGGTCCGGTTGGAGCGGCTGCGCGACATCTGCCGGAGGGACTGCATGAAGACGATCAGCCTTGTCCAGCAAGGGGCCTGGGACATGCCTCTTGACTCCATGCCGCTGGCCATTGGCTACCTCAAAGCCGGGCTGGACACCGACCCGGAGTTATCTGCCGAGGTCGATGTCCGGCTGCACAACTTTCGTGGCGGCGCACGGCTCAGTGACATGGCCCGAGAGCTGTTCAGCGGGAAGATCCCGGACATCGTTGCGTTCTCGGTGCTTGGCTGGAACTACCACTCCTTCGCTTGCCTGGCCGAGACCTACAAGCAGCTCAACCCGCACGGGCTTGTGGTATTCGGCGGCAACCATGTCGCCTACCAAGCCCAGCGGCTGTTTCGGCAGTACCCGCCGGTCGACGTCATCGTGAACGGCGAGGGCGAGATCACCTTTCGAAACATCGTGGCCCGCACAATCTTGGATGGCTCCGATCCAGACTTGTCCAGGGTGGCCGGACTCTCGCTGCGGGACAGCGGCACCGTCCTCACCACGCCTGACCAGGACCGCATAGTCGAGTTGGACAGTATACCCTCCCCCTTCCTCACCGGAACGATACCGATGACGGACGCAAACGGACACTTTCGTTACGACGTCGCGCTTATGGAGACCAACCGAGGGTGCCCCTACAAATGCTCGTTCTGCTACTGGGGCGGCGCGGTCGGCCAGCGGGTGCGTTCGTTCTCCCGGGCGCGACTCCGCGCCGAGCTGGATTACTTCGGATTCCATCATGTACCGACCGTCGTGCTGTGCGACGCGAACTTCGGCATGCTCGAGGCGGATGAAGAATTTGTCGAAGACCTCATCGCCGTCCGGCACCGGTACGGATACCCGCGAGGCCTGGAGACGAGCTGGGCGAAGAACAAGTCGTCGCGCTTCCACCGTATCGTCACGATGCTCAAGCAACACGGCTTCAAGAGTTCGTTCACGCTGGCGCTGCAGACCCTCGCAGACGAGGCGCTGACCGAGATGCAACGACGGAACATGAAGGTCAACCAGTGGGAGCCACTTGTGGAGTGGCTGGCCGGCGAGGGTCTGGACTGTTATGCAGAACTGATCTGGGGGGCTCCCGGGGAGACCGTGGCATCCTTCCTCGAAGGTTACGACCGGCTTGCCAGCAAAGTGGCCCGGATCGCCGTCTATCCACTGCTCCTGCTTCCCAATACTGCCTACACCGAAAACCGTCAGGAGCACGGCTTCGTCACTGTTCGGGGCGAATCCGACGACTTTGAGTACGTGCTCGCGACCCGCAGCGCGTCGCTGGCCGAGCATCTACAAATGCAGCGGTTCATGCTGTGGGCCCGCGTGCTAGGCGAGAATCAGTTCTTCCGGCACCTGTGGCGCCCACTCCGCGAGATCGCCGGGCTGGGCCAGTCGGCAGTGATCACAAGTGTTCAGGAATGGTTCGACGCCAGCACCGAACCGGTCGTTGCCTCATTTTCCGCGCGCCTTCCCGCGATCGCCGAGTCGCCGGCCGTTACCCGTATGCTACGCGAACTCTATGGGCAACCTCAACTAGCCGTCACCGTTGAGGACTGGTGGCGCGATTCAATTGTTCCATGTTTCCCCGAGGACTGGTGGCCATTCGCAGCGGAGCTGTACGAGTACGAACAGTGGTGTCGACCGGTCTACCTGCCACCGAACACGCCACCGCCAGTTGGCTGGTACGAGTCCGTGGACGGTGAACGATGTTACACAAGCCGCCCGGTGACCTTTAGCTACGACATGCAGGCAGTACTGGCCGACCTCCGGACGACGAGCGCGCCACCGCCCGAGCCGAGTACCACGACGTATGTGTTCCAGGCGCCCATCGGTTTTTTCGACCATCTGGACAACCACGAGACCGGCGCCCACTACGTGGCCCAACCGAAGGTCCTAGACGGCGCGGACCGATGAGTCGGCTACCCAAGGCCGAGTTACCTGCTGCTGCCAGCACACCGCCCGCCTTCGAGCACGTGGACCTGGCAACTGTGCAGGAATCGCGCTTGGTACGGGCGTACGTCGAGATCGGCGGTGCGCGTGAACACCGCAAGGTGAAGCCGCTCGGTGGCCGTGTTGTCGGCGTAGCCGAGAAGCATTGCCGGATCGGTGAGCTGACCGAGGTTGAGCACTAGATCGGCTTGGTCGTTCCCGGCTGCCGGGTCGACCAGGTGCGCCGGGTAGGCAAGGAACCCCAGGCGGCTTTTAAAGCTGAGCAGGCCGGGTTTGGCGATGTGGCCGTAGAGGTTGGGGTCTGTGCCCAGGCTGACCCTCCGGTGGCCGCGCTGCCTGGCCGTCCGGATCGCCTCCAGGTACAGCACCCTGGCCAGGCTGGAGTGCCGGCGCGGGGAGTCCACCGCCGAGAACCGTACCCGTACCATGTCGGCGTCCTGCCGGACCAGGCAACAGCCGACCAGCTCAGCCCCATGCCGCACGCACACCGCGAAGTAGGCGCCGGCATCGGCCAGGATCCGATCCCGCTGCTCCGCCGCCACGGCCCAGCCGTGCCGCATCTCCGCGACCCGCTGCCGGTAGATCGGCAGGAAGGCGTCCAGCAGCGGCTCGTCGACCGCCTGCACCGCCACGCTCAGCGCGTCCGCGTCCAGCGCCCGCCACGCGGCCCGGACATTCTGCCGCTCCTTCCAGGTCAAGGCGGCCAGGAACTGCTCGTCGTCCGCAGCGGTGTCGGCCAGCCAGGTGACCAGTTTCGGTTTAGGCCAGAACCCGGCCACCCGCAGTTCGGGCCACCGATCGGCCGGGGCGTGATCCACCCGCACCACGTCCGCCGAGCCCCGGTAGCTCGACCAGTCGGTGTCCAGGGCCTCATCGGCGTCCACGAAGACCATCGGAACGCCATAGAACTCGGTCACCTGCACGCCAGTTCCTTCCGGCTCGCGACCACCGCCAGGCCGGCCAGCCCAGTGAACAGCACCGCCACCGCGAGCAGCACTCCGGCCTGGCGGCCGGCGGCGAAGCCGGCGCTGATCCCTAGCACTCCGACCGTCGACACCGTCGCCCCCCAAGCCGCCGCGCGCGACTGCCAGCGCGCCAGTGCCCCCGCAGGCAGGCTCGACTGCGCCCACACCTGGGTGGTGGCATTGCTCATGACGACGGCAACTCCGAGCACTCCGACACCCACCAGCAGGAGCACCAGCCGGTCGGCCGCGGCGAGCACCACAAACCCGAGGGCCAGACCGAGGATCGCACCCGGCATCGACAGCCTCCCCTTGCGGCGCACCAGGAACCCGACCGCCACCGCGGCGACCGGGTACACCACCTCGGCTGCCGCCAACGCACGCTGCCCCGCGTGCAGGCGGTCGAAGGCCACTAGCGGCATCACCGCGTTGAGCAGGTTCATCGCGCAGAACCCGGCCGGCAGCAGGGCCAGCACCAATGCCCAGTGCCCGGGTGGCACGGCGGCGTTACCCGGTGGCGGATCGCGCCGCGCCACGCCAGCGGCCGGCAGGATCCGGGCCAGCAGGCCGGCCTGCAGCACGAAGCTGACCGCGTCCACCAAGAACATCACCCACGGTGGGGTCACCCCCCGAGCGAGCAGCAGGCCGGCTCCGACCCCGGCGCCAAGCTGGGCGGCGACCTGGAGCCGCAGGTTGGCGCCGGTCAGCCCGGCGGGACCAGCGACCCGCGGCAGCAAGCACAGCAGCGAGATTCGGGTGATCATGGCGAGTACGCCCATCGCCGCCACGAGCAGGAACATCGCGACAAGCCACCGGGTCACCGACAGCGCCGCCATCGTCGCGGCTCCGGCAGCCTGCGCCAAGACAGCCAGCAGCACCGTACGCCGTTCCGATCCCACCGGCAGCCGGCCACCAATGACCGGCAGCAGCAGCGCCACCGGCAGGAAGCCCGACACCACGGCGACACCGAGCGACACCGGCGCGCCGGTGGCGGCGTAGGTGTAGCTGAGTACGGCCACCACGTTGAGCACCGAGCCAGCGGTGGAGGTCCCGGTTGCCACCGTGATCGCACGCACCGCGGCCGGCCCGGTACGGGTCGGTCTACTGGCCGTAAAGCTGGCGGAGCCGCGCATCCAGGTTCCGCTCACTTTCGTTGCTCCAGGCGCCGGACGCCTCGGTGAACAAGCTGTCCTCGACCTGCTCGCCGAGTGCAGCACGCATGCTCGCCGCGAGAAGATCGAGATCGCAGCCCGGCATGGGACCCATCGCCGGCAGGTCCGGTCCGGCCGCGATGACCATCCCGACCGGACCCACCAATACCACAAACAGCGGTCCTCGGGCAGCTTGCGCCTCCAGCTCGGCGCGGCTCGGCTCGCTGCCCCGCACCAGCCGTACCCGGGGGGTCAGCTCGCAGCACAGCTCGGTGACTGCCGCCACGGTGATCGCTGGCCCAGCCAGCCGGGCGACCGTACCGAGATCAATCAGCCCACCAAACACCGGGTGCTGTACGCCCTCCCGCAGCACCGCGTCGACCGCAGGTCCTTCAACCACCTGCACTGTCAGGGTCAATGACACCCTCCTCCGCAGCTACCGCACCCGCCAGCGACGCCGCACAGCGACGCCTTGGGCCTCGGCGGGAGGGTAAAGCCCTCGCGCCCAAACAGCAGCCCGGCACCGACCTGATCGTGGCCAAGCGCCACCATCAGCACCCGGTCCATCCCGACCGCACCGCCGGCCATCGGTGGCATCGCGCACTCGGCACTGACCATCAGCGGCTCGTTGGTCGGTACGTAGCTCAGCCCGGCGGCGACCCGGTGGCTGCGCCGGGTGTCGTAGCGGGCGCGTAGCTGCGCACCGTCGGTGAGGTTGTCATAGACGTGCGCCAGCTCCAACCCGGTGGGCAGGTAGAGTTCGGCCCGCAGCGCGTTGCGCGGGTCGGCCGGATCGGGCCGGGCGCTGAGGCCAAGGTCAATGGGGAAGTGCGTCACCCAGGTAGGTCGGCGGAGCAACGGCAGTACGTGCTCGTCGAGCGCCGCATCCAGCACGCTGCGCCGCCAGGAGGTCAACCCTTCCGCCACCCGCACCGGGTAGCCGGCCTCGGCAAGCCTCGTGGCCAGCCCGGTAGCGGTGGCGCACGCCGGATCGGCGAGGTCGATGCCGGTGGTGGTGCAGAACAGCTCGTTGAACCGGATCCGGGGGAACGGCACCCCGGTGTCGATGCGGCTGCCCGCCCAGGTCACCTGCTCTCCACCGGCTACCCGCAGCCCGGTACGGACCAGCTCGTCGGCCATCATGATCGTCTCGTCGAAGCTCATCAGCCGCCGGTAGAACTCCAGCGACTGGAACTCCACCAAGTGGTGGCCGTCTGGTTGGTCAGCCCGGACGTTGGTGGACACCTCGTACACCGCAGCCAGGCCGGCGGACAGGTAGCGCTTGAGGTACTCCTCCGGGTCGGTACGGAGCTGGAACCGCCGGCCGAGGATGGGGGCGGTCGTGGCCTGGTTGACGTGGCACATCTCGGCCGCCGCCTGCAGCATCGGCGTGGTTACCTCCAGGTAACCACGTTCCGTCAGCAGGCCGCGCAGGGCCGCCACGACGGCGGCTCTGCGCACCACTGGGACGAGCCGGTCTGGTTCGCGGACCGCGGCGAACTCAGCGACCAGCGTGTTCGCCGGCTCACCCACCTGCTCCGTCAGCGCCTCGGCGCCGTCGGCTCGGATGGCGGCCCGGACCGCGTCCCAGCTCCCGCTCACCCGCACCCAGGCGTACTCAGGTACGTCCAGCCCGGCGATGGTGACCGTGGTCGGGCCGTCGGCGAGCTCGAACAGTCCCGGTCCGCTGGGCAGCGCCCGACCGACGACCCGAACCCGCTCGCCGTGATCGGCCAGGCCGCGGGACAACTCCGCCACCGACCGGTCCCGCCCAAAAGCATGGTCCACCGCAGGCAAGTCCACTGTGGAGGGTTGGGGGGAGCGCGCCGGCTGCTCAGCCGCCCCGCCCAGCTCTGCTGGTACGACGCTGGTCGGGCCGACCAGCGCACCCGCGCCCACCTGGGCCAGCGCGGCGGGTTCGCTCTCACACAGGCAGCTCAGCTCGTAGCGCCGGTGCACGAGGTAGTCGGTGTGGTGCAGCAGCTCCCACAGCTCGCCCTCGTCGACCCGCCGTGGCGGGCGGGGGAGCTGTGGTTCCAGGATCGCGATCCGGGGCGACAGGTAGCCCTGCGTGGTCACCACGGCCTTGCAGGTGGCCACCGTACAGCTTGTGGGCGACAGGAACGGGCGCACCGCAGCAGCCTGTGCGGGGCTGGGGTCGTAGCTGCCGTCCCCGAAGATCCGGCCGTTGTGCTGGACCATCTCCACGATCTGCGCCAAACCGTGCCGTTGCGCGAACGGCACGATCGTGTCCACCACCTCATCGGCGTTGCGCCGCTCGACCACCACCTCGATGCCCAGCCGCTGCCTGGGCAGCACCTCCAGCAGCCGCGCCATGCCGGCCGGGACTGGGCAGCCGTCGTAGTCGGTGAACCGGTACTTTGCGGCATCAATCGCCAGCATCTCGCCGACCAGCTCCGGCCGCGTACTCCACATCTTGACGTACAGCGAGACCGGGTAGTCGGCCAACCTCGCGACGGTATCCGCCGGTTCGCAGTCCCAGTACTTCCGGCTGGTTGCCGGGTCGGAAAAGATCAAGCCGTTGGTAAACACGATCGCGTGCAGCCCAGCGGATCGGCAGGAGTCCAGGAACTCCCACCAGCCGCGGTCGATGGTCGGCTCTCCCTCTCCGGGCACGTAGACATAGTCCGCACCGAGGGCCGCGGCCTGCCGTACGACCCGGTCCCGGAGCTCTGGTGCCATTTCGCCGCGCTTGCGCCGGCGGTCGGTGAAGCAAATCGGGCAGTCGGCGTTGCACGCGCCGGTCAGCATCATCACCAGGAAGGCTAGGCTGCCCTCCCGGTGCCGGGCCGCAAACTGCGCTAGCTCGTCGGTGTGACTGGCACGCAGGAACTCGCCGAACTCCTGCCAGTCCGGGCGGGAGTCAGTAAAGGCCGTCGTCCACGGCTCGTAGCCGGCAAGGAAGTCCGCGGCCAGGTTGGCTTCGGTTGCGCTGCGCCACCGGTCGTGGCTGATTTGCTGGACGGGAAACCTGCGGTCAATGGCCGAGCACTCCATTCTTAGTCCCCTTCATGAATTGATGGGATCTCGCCACCGTCAAGTGGCAGCGAGGCATGCTGGTAGTTGTGGGCCAGGGCAGTGAAGTGGTCCCGCCGGCACCGTCCCACCTCGCGGGCCAGCGGCTCGACGACAGCTCGTAACCGCTCATCCAGGATGAACAGGACACCGAAGCCGACCCGCAGCCGGCAGCCGCGAAGCAGCTTGGCCTGGTGCGAGCCGCCGCCGTACTCGATCCGTCGCGCCCCGGTGTCCATGGCGTAGCGCAGCAGCGCGGGATAGACCAACGGGAAGTAGTCGGTACGCGGCGCGAGCGTGCCGAACGACTTGGCGTACAACACCTTCCCGGCCCGCAGCACCAGCAGAACGCTGCGTGCCGGTTCGTCCCGGCGAGCCACCGTCAGCAGCGTCCTCGGCAGGTCGCGACCGTCCACCAGAGACTCATACAGCCGGTCGGGCGGTGGGTCGGTGCGGTCGAACCGGCCCGCGTGAGCGGACAGCAGCCGTACCAGCCGCTGCCGGTCCGGCGGCGGCTCGGGCCGCTCGTGCCGCTGCCAGCGCAGGTCCTCGGCGTGCAGTGCCCGCGCCTCGACCCGCTGGGCCCGACGCGACGGGCCGAGCCAGCGGTAGTAGTCCGACAACTCCGACCACTGCAGGTCGAGCACTGCGTCAGCACCCAGCACCACCGGTAGGCCGCCGGCCAAGCGCAACGCCGCCAGCCAGCGCGCATCCTGCTCGGCGTACAGGTAGTGCGACAGGATAAGGGCCACGCCCAGCTCCCGGCCTCGCGCCACCAGCGTGCCGGCAAGCCGCTCCAAATCGCGCTGCGGTGTGTCCACATCGGACAATGCACCACCCCGGTAGCCGTACGGGCTGATGGTGACCAGCGCGCCCCGGCGCAGCGCGGCTGCAGTGGGGCCGGCCAGCGCGGCGTCCCCGGCGAGCAGGGCCACCGGATCGTGGAAGGAGTGTTCACCGACGTGTACCCGCCACCCGGTGACCGCCGCGCGCCCGCTGGTCAGCAGCTCCGCACGGTCCGACCAGCCGGCCGCCGCGTACCACTGTGGCCACTGCACGGGACTGCAGGCGTCCCGCTCCCGCAGGGTGGCCACCCGGTCACCGGGCTGCTGGATGGGATCGGACACCGCCGCTCAGCCCAGCGACGGTAGGAGGCTGCGGCCGGTCAGGGTCGCCTCGGGGGGCAGGTCCAGCAGGTCCAGCAGGGTTGGGGTGATGTCGAGGATATCGGCCTCGCGGCGCGGACCGGAGTCACGCCCACCAGAGCCACACCAACTGGAGCCGCGCCCGGGCACCCGCAGGGCGAACATGCCGTTGCGGGAGTGGTTGGCCTCGTCCAGGCCGATGTCGTTTGCGCTGACCCAGGGCTGGCTGTAACCGACGCTGCCGATGCTGCGCCACTGCTCGTGGTCGAAGAACACCAGCAGGTCCGGCGGGATGCCGCGGACCCGCCGGTACAGCTCGGCCGGCCGGCACACGCTGTTGTGCAGCACCCGCCCGTCGCCGAGGTCCACGGTGCCCAGCAGCTCGACGATGCGGTCGGTCAGCTCCGGGATACTGTCTCTGGCCACCACCCCGGCCGGCTCCCGGTCAGCAATGTTGAAGAAGACCCGCGCGTAGTAGCCGCCCTCCGCCCAGGCACTGGTCTTGTCCCAGCGCACCAGCTCAGGCGACCACGGGGTCGGCGCCGGGGGATCCTCGTGCAGCACGAGCAGTCCGGCCTGGCGCAGCAAGTCGTTCACGCACACCCCGCCATGCATTGCCGTGGCACCGTGATCGGAGGCCACCAGCACCGCGACATCCTCGCCGACCGCCGCGAGCAGACCAGCCACTTGCCCGTCCAGGAACTGGTAGTAATCGCGGATCGCCGAGCCCTCCGGGCGGTCCGGCTCGTACCGAGGATGGTGCGGATCGTGGTAGTGCCAAAAGCAGTGGTGCATCCGGTCCGGGCCGATTTCGTGCAGCATGGCGAAATCCCAGCCCCGGGTGGACAGCAAATGCCGCATGAGGATGAACCGGCGCTCGGTCATCGCGTACGCGGTGGTCCGCACGTGTTCCAGCGGTGCGTTGCGGAACTGCGGTACGTCGAAGAGGTACTCACCGACCACCTGCTGGATCTCCTGGGCCAGCTCGGGCGGGTGGGTGTAGGCGCCGGAGGCGTCCACCGGACCCTCGAAGCCACTGACCAAGACCCCCTGTATGGCCGGCGGCGGCGAGGTCTGCGGCACCCCGACCACCACGCTCGGCCGTGCTTGCGCGGCCAACCGGTCCCAGACCCGGGGGAACCGCAGCCCCACGCTGGAGGCCTGCACCAGGTCGCCGTAGCGGTAGCTGCGCCGGTTGCGGAAGCCGTACACCCCGAGCTCGCCGGGGTCACGGCCGGTGAGCATGCTGGTCCAGGCGGGCACCGTAATCGGCGGCAATGTGCTGCGTAGCGTGCCACCGGTGCCGGCGTCGGCTAGCGCGGCCACCGTGGGCATCAGCCCGCCCCCCAGCACGTCCGCTGGCAGGCAGTCCAGACCGAGCATCAGCACCCTGGTCACGGCTGGCCACCCCGGGTCTGCGACACCAGCCCGCGCAGGGCAGTCGGTGGCGGCTCATCGGCCAGCGCATCGGCCGGCCGAACCGCAATCAGGTAGCTGTGGCTGCCCCGATGGAACTCCTCGCGAGGCTGGAAACCGACCTCCTCGACCAGATCCTTGATACGCAGCCACGGAAGTACGTGGGCGCGGTCGGCTAGCATCGAGAAGTAGAAGTCGTGCATGGTCTCATCGGCGTACCCGCTGAAGCTGAAGCAGTGGCCGATAGCCAGCAGGCCGCCAGGCCGCAGCGCCCGCCAGATCTCCCGCAGCCGCTGCGGCTTGTCCTCAATGAAGTGGAATGCTCCGTTGAACAGCACCCCGTCCACCGACCGGGCGGCCAGCGGCGGCAGCCCGGTGTTGAGGTCCCGCTCGATGAACTCGACGCTCGCGTGCGGGTAGGCGTTGTGCTCAGCAAGCCAGAGGAAGTCGCGGGACTTGTCCACAGCGGTGATCCGGCACGGCCCGCTACTCAGTTCGGCCAGCCGAAGCGACCCGAAGCCCGGCCCGCAGGCCAGGTCCAGGAACCGGTGGCCTGCGGTGACAAGCTGCTCGACGCAGCGGACCCGGCCGTACTCGTACAGTGGGTTGAGCAAGTTGGTCCGCCACCCTGCCTCGAACTGCTGGGTGAACCGGATCGCCCCCTGAGTGGAGCGCAGGAAGCTGAGGTCCGAGCCGAGCAACTGCTTGTTAGACCGGCGGATCTTCTCGACGTGCTGCTCGCCGAACCAGGCCTGGATCTGGTCGGTGCGCTCCCGGTAGCGCCCGTTGTCGGTCGCCGCCAACTCCTGGCGGGCCAGCGCGTCGGTCTGGAAGACCGTGATCCCGTGCTGTTCGCGCTGGGTCACGACACCCGCGGCGACCAGTGCGCGCAACATGTGCAGCACCTGCTCGGCGCGTTCGGGGCGGAAGTTCATCACCCGGATGACATCCGCGACCGAGCGTGGCTGGCCGACCGCGGTGAGCAGCCCGGAGGTCTCCGCGACCTCCCGGACTACGTGGTTGAAGATCCGGGCGGACTCGATGGCCGCGTCGAACATGCTGCTGTCGGACTTCATGACCCTCCCCAGTTCACGGTTGGAGGCCGAGCGCTGCGAGGTTGATCGGGCGCCCGTCGCACTGCCGGGGCGGGCGGACACCGAGCAGCGCGGCAAAGGTCGGCGCGAGGTCGACGATCGGGATCGGATAGCGGCCCTGCGCGCCCGGCCGCACGGTGGGATGACGTAGCAACGCCAGCGTCCGGGCCGAGGCGGAGGTGGGATGGAAGGAGCCGTGCCCGCTGGTCAGCTCCGTCCCGGGTTCGGTGAGCTCGAACACCGGTTGCCCGGGTGGGCGCAGCCGGGTCGCTGGCTCGTAACCCCGGTCCATGGTGAAAAATAGGTCCGGGGCAGTCAGACCGAACTGCCCGAAAGCGGCCATCTCGGCCGGGTCGAGCACTGCGGTCACCACCGGATCGCCGGTACGTGGGTCCCGCAGCCCGCGCAGTGCGGCGGTGATCTCGGTACGCAGGGCGTCTGCCTTGTCCGCCGGTACGGTGCCCTGCGGCCAACGGTCGGCGCGGTTGAGCAGGAGCAAGCCGGGAAACAGCCCGTACGCCTGCGACCGGGACCAGTCGATCCGCGGGTGATCGTCAGGACCGGTGACCGCCAACCAGCCGCGCTCGCGCAGGAAGTCGTTGAGGTAGAACAGCGAATGCACAAGGTCGTGGCCGTGGTCGGAGACCAACGCCAGGCCGTCGGCCGGCCCGACGATCTCTCCCACTGTGCCGACCAGCCGGTCCAGCAGCCGGTAGGTCCCGCGCAGGAAGTCCAGGAACCGCTCCCGGTGCACGGCATGCCGAGGATGCCCGCCGTCCAGCGCGGAGCCGGCGATGTGGTGCGCGTACTCCACCACATGCCAGTGCAGGAAGAAGCCGTGCCAGGGGTAGCGGTCGGCCAGCATCCGGATGGCCCGTTCCAGCCAGGCGGTGTGCTGGTCGTAGATCTCAAGTTGGGTGTCCAGGTCGACTAGGCCGCTCATGTAGTCGAAGGTCCCGGTCCACTCTACGACCGGCCCCGCGGCGCGGACCAACTCACCAGCAACGTGTTCGGGCACGGTGAACCCGTCCAGCCGGTGACCCTCCGAGCGGTACAACCGCAACGCCTGCCGGCCCGGGTCCAGCTCGAGCAGCTTGTAGCGGACGGCGAACTCGCCGCGTACCGAGCGCTCGTGCACCCAGCCCGACCATTGGCCAACCGGCAGCTCCGCGACGGCGTCGGAGTAGCTCTTGGTACGGGCGATCAAGGCAACCGGCTGGCCAGCCCGGCTACCGGCGAGCACGTGCAGCACCACCGCTTGCCGCTGGCCAACCGGCCGGGCGGTGAGTACTGCTTCGAAGCGGGGCGACCACTGCGCCGGTAGCCCGGTCCAGTTGACCGGCTCGCGCGGGGTCAGTGGGTGGATGCCGGACGCACCAGCGCTGTCGATCCGCCAGTGCTCCTCATACCCGCGGGGCACCGAGCAGCATCCATCTACCGGGGAGTCGGGGACCGGTAGCCCGCACTGGTAGGTGACCGACGGCAGCTCCTCAAACCGGCAGGTGATGTCGGCGTAGCCGCCGGCCCCGTCGATTTGGACCACGCCGTCCAGCGGGCGGGCCGGCCAGCTTCCCGGGTACTTCAGCACGATCGCTGGCCGGCCCTCGGCGGCCAGCGTCTCCCACAAGTACTCGACCTCGGTCAGCGAACGGTCAAAGCCGTTGCGGATGGTGTCCGGCGCGGGTCCGGTGGCCGGCATCAGGATGTTGCTGACGCCGAGTGTGCCGGGATGCGCGCCGGACGCGATGGTCATCCAGCCGGGCGCGGTGAGCGCCGGCAGGGTGGGTACGACGGACAGCTCCGCCGATTGCCGCAGCAGGGCCGCGCAGTGCGGTAGCGCCCCCTCCTCGGCGAAGCGGTGCAGCACTGTGGGCGGCAGGCCATCGACACCGAGCACCACCAGTCGGGACATTGGCGGCTCCCCTCAGTCGTTGCGGCTCAGTCGTTGCGGCGGAGGGACTTGGCGTAGGTGGCGCACAGCCACGACATCGTTTGCCGGAACTCCAGCCCCGAGGTGTCGTGATCGAACACCAGCCGGGTGAACCCGATCTCCTCCACCGCACGGTGTGCCGCTGGCGCCTCGTTCGGCGGGTAGATCACCGCTGGGTCGCCGACCGCGATGTGCTGCATGGGCACCTTGTCGGCGGCCGTCAGGTGGGTACCGACGTGCACGATCGCGCCGATGGCGACCAGCACCCCGTCCTCCAACCAGGCGCCGTTGAACACGCTGGCGTGGGTGGCGATCATGCACTCATCGCCGATCCGAGCGCCGGTGACGTGGGCGCCGGGACCAATGAGGGTGCGCCGCCCGATCACGGTCGGGTGCTTGCCGGCCCCGCGGACCACTGCATTCTCCATCACGATGCTCTCCGGGCCCACGCTTACCTCGGCGGATTCCGCGGTCAGTACCGCACCGTCGAGCACGGCCGCACCAGCCGCGACGGTCACGGCACCCACGAGCACTGCCGTCGGCGCGACAAAGGCATCCGGGCTTATCGTGGGCGTTCGGCCCCGTCGGGTCCGCTGCACGTGCCCTCCTCACCTCGGTTGGTCAGCGGTTGCCGACCGGGATGGATTGCTCAAAGCAGAACCTGTTTCCCGGGTCGTACCTGGCCTTGATCTCGGTCAGCCGCGGGAGGTTCACGCCGTAGTAGGCGGTGGCCCAGTCGGTCAGGTCGGGGTCCGGAAAGTTGGGGTACACCTGGCCGCACCCCCAAGGGTGTACGGACGCCCAGGACTCGGTAACCCACCGGTGCGCGGCGTGCTTGCGCTCGGCGGATGCGGCCGGCGCGACCAAGATCGCGTGTTTGAGTGAGAACCGCTGGGTGCGGTGGGCGAATGCGGTCGCCGTCGCCGGTACCCGACAGTAGCCGCCGGCCCAGGGTGCGAACTCCAGCCCCCGGTACTGCCCGGCGGCCCGGTCCCGATCAAACTGCTCGACCAGCCGGGTGATCGCCTCGGCGGGCAGCAGCCGGTCAAAGAACTCCGACTTGGTGAACCGGAACCCTTGCCGTTGTACGGGTCCCTGCGGGGTCTGCACCACCTCGTTGACCGCACTCAGCAGACCGGCCTGGTAATGCGCGGTCTGCAGGTAGGACAGCTCGGTCACGTTCGCCCGCTCGGGCCGCGCGCCCACCCGCTCGCTGAACTCATCCAGCAGCCGCTTGGTCTCCCCCCAACCGGCCGCCATCGCGCCGTAGACCTCCACGAAAGGTGGTTCGTCAAGGTGGTCGGTAGAGGTCAGCGCCAGGCCCGCGGCAAGTTCGTCGGGTGCCTCCGGCGCCCACCGCTGCCACTGCTCGACCACGGTGGCGGCATCGCGATACGGCCATACGTAGTAGAAGTTGGTCATCCGTACGCTGGGTCGGGTACGGAACACGAACGAGGTGACCACCCCAAAGTTGCCAGCACCCGCACCGCGCAGGGCCCAGAACAAATCGGGCTCGCGTTGCTCGTCAGTGGTGACGATCCGGCCGTCGGCCAAGACGACCTGCGCAGCCAGCAAATGGTCGCAGGTCAGCCCGAACAGCCGACCGAGTACGCCGAGGCCGCCACCGAGCGTGGTGCCCCCCACGCCGACCGAGGGGCAAGAACCACCGGGGACCACCCGGTTGTACTTGGCAAGCCGTTCAGTCATAGCTCCGACCCTGGTCCCCGTCCCGACCACCGCAGTGTCGCCGTCCACCTGCACTTGGTCAAGCAAGGTGACGTCGATGAGCAGGCCGCCGGTTGAAGAGTAGCCGGCAAAGCAGTGGCCACCGCTGCGGATTGCGATCGACACCTCATGCACATCGGCGAACGCGAGCGCCTCCACCACATCCTCCGGCGCCGCGCATCGAACCACTAATTGCGGCAGTACCTCATCAAAGCGTGCGATGAAGGGCTTCCTGGTCCATTCGTACAGCGGGTCATCGGGAACCACAAGCTCTCCGGCAAGGGTGCTGCCGAGCTTGCTGAGGGCACTTTCCGGAAGAGTCAAGACGCAACCCCTGAGCAACCAATTGCGTACCGCATTTGTGATGAAGTAACATCTGCCTCCACTTGTCTGGAGTATACCCGACACGGTGGGAAGGCGCTTCTCCGTACGAGCAGCTTTCCATCGTTGCCACGCACAGCGACCGAAGCCAGGGTGGCTGGGAGGTAAACGCGCAGCTCATCAGCCAGGTGAAGGTGCTCGTCCGCTGCCCGGCCGAAGCTCGCCATTACGCCCCGCAACTCCCCTGAGACGCCTCGAAGCTGCAATGCATGGATAAAGCGGGATGTTCGGGGCATGCGGGAGTACGAGGTGTCTTCCGCCCAAGGCGCTGGCTGGTGGGAGCTTCGGGACAATCTCGTGATTGCGTGTCGTAAAAAGCTTGTTACGTTGAGTAGTTACTGTCGAGCGTGCTTTCAGCCCGGATGAGCCTGGCCCCTATCTTGGAGAATTGCTACGGGAGCCAGCGTGCACACCGTGAAATGGCCTGCTGCCTGGAATTGTGTCAGCCGCCAACTCGGCGGCAATATAGCGGCGAATAGGTCGTTTGTACCTCGGCTCAGTTCCCGGCCTGCCGTGGTCAACTTCGGCGAGTTCTCCGTGTTGCTCGACGGTGCGCACGCGAAGTCTGGATGTTCGTGATCCAGTTGCCGCACTCCGGGCGGGCGTTTCACGTCGCGTTCGGCACCCAGGCCCAGGAAAGCGTTCCTGGAAGGTCACGTGCTGGCCTTTGAGCACTTCGGCGGTGTTCCGGGTGCTCAAAGGGCGTGATCGGACGGAGTCCGAGCGGTTCACCGCGTTGCGATCGCTGAGCGAGTACGACCAAATACTGACCGGGAGCGGCACATGACCACCACGACCGTGGACGCAGCAGCGCAAGCCTCCATCGGCGCAGCCGCGCGCGAGCTGCACCTGCCGACCGTCTGCACCGAAGCAGCCCATCTCGTTGAGATTGCGACCCGTGAACGACAGACCCATCGGGCCTACCTGGCCGAGGTGCTGGCTGCCGAGGTCGACGCGCACTGAACGACAGCGTGCCCGGCGGATCAACGACGCAAAGTTCCCGCGCCTGAAACGGCTCGCGGACTTCAACGTCGACTCCGTTCCAACATCCAGCCGGCCATGCTCGGGCAGCTCACCGCCGGGCGCTACATGGACGCTGGCGAACCCGTCGTGCTGCTCGGTGACTCCGACACTGGCAAGAGCCACCTGCTCATCGGGCTCGGGCTCGCCGCTTGCGAGCAAGTCCGCCGGGTCCGCTACGTCACCACCGCCCAGCGCGTGAATGAACTCATCGAGGCCGCCGACGAGCGCGTGCTGTCCCGGTTGTCGGCCGCTACGGCCGCCTCGACCTGCGCTGCCTCGACGAACTCGGCCACGTCCAGATCGACCCGCGCGGCGCCGAACTGCTGTCCCAGATCATCACCGAACGCGTAGAACGAGCCTCCGCGATCGCCACCAGCCTGCCCATAGCGAATGGGCAGCGTGTTCCCGACCCCGCGTGGTCGCCGCCATCGTCGACCGCGTCACCTTCAACTTCTAGATCCTCGAAACCGGCACCCAGTCCTACCGGCTGCGCACCAGCAACACGACCTTCCGGCGTACGGGAAGTAAGTAGGCTCGATGCCTACCCGTCCGGGGTGATGCAGAACGCGCCGACGTGTCGCGGCCAATCCGCCGCGGGACGGTCCAGCTACGTCACGCTCGCGTCACCAGCAGGCTCTGACGCAACCTCGCGCGATCGTGCGGGCCGCCGGATTCGGACCTCTCTCGACGCAACTCTCGACGCAGCGGTTAGGGTCGCCTAACCTAACTGTGTGACTTGGGCGGATGCGTTCCCAAACTTCCTGATCGGGCTGCGGGAGGGACTCGAGGCGGGGCTGGTGGTCAGCATCCTGCTGGCCGCGCTGCGCAAGACCGCCCCGGCCGATGCGGTCCGGCGGCCGTCGTCGGCGCCGATCTGGTTGGGCGTGCTGAGCGCGGTGATGGTGGCGGGCAGTTTCGCCGCGGTGCTGACCTTTTCCACAAACGTGCTGTCCAGCAGCGCGCAGGAAGCGGTCGGCGGGCTGCTGAGCGTGCTGGCGGTCGGACTGGTGACGGCAATGGTGTTCTGGATGCGCCGCACCGCCGCCACCCTGTCCAGGCAGCTACGCGGAGAGGTGGCGCGGGCGGCCGCAATCGGCGCCGGCGCGTTGGCCCTCACGGCGTTCCTCGCGGTCGGGCGTGAAGGGCTGGAAACGACGCTGTTCCTCTGGACCGCCATCAAAGCCTCCGGCTCGACGCTATCGCCGCTGGTGGGCGCCGGGCTCGGCTTGGCGACCGCTATCACTCTGTGTTGGCTGCTGTTCCGGCAAGCAGTACGGATCAACCTGGGGATGTTCTTCAACCGCACCGCGCTGCTGCTGATGGTCATCGCTGCCGGTGTGATGTCCTACGGCCTCGGGGACCTGCAAGACGCCGGCCTCCTACCAGGTCAGCGGTGGGTCGCGTTCGACCTGACCGCCCACGTCGACCCGGGTTCCTGGTGGGTGTCGATCCTGTCCGGTGTCACCGAACTGTCCCCGCGGATGACGGTGCTGCAGGTGGTCGCCTGGATCGTCTACCTCGCCGTGGTGATCCCGGCCTTCGTACTCGCCGGCCGCTCCACCGCCGCCAGCAGTGCCCGCAACAATAAAGCCGCCACTGGCGACGCCGTACCGACGGCGGCGGCCGCCGCCGGTGCGGCGCCGGCTGCTTCGCACGCTCCGCCCATTGAGGCGCCGGGCCGGTGGGAGCGGTTCGTCGGCCGACAGCCCTGGACGGTGGCCGGCGCGCTGGTCGTGGTCCCTGTGGTCGCGGCGGGCGTGGTGATCGCCGCGCTGCCGGCAGCCAGCGCCGCCGAGGCGAACACCGTGAGCGTCACCAACACCCGCTGCGCGGACGGATGGAGCAGCGCCCACACCGGCACCCAGACCTTCACAGTCACCAACAAATCGAGCAAGGCCGGTGAGATCAACCTGGTCAACTCCTCCGGCGGCGTCGTCGCCGAGATCGAGACCATCGGCCCGGCCACCACCGCCGACATGAACGTCACCCTCGGCTCCGGGTCCTACATGTTCAAGTGCCTGCTGTCCGGCCAGGCGACCACTACCTCGGCGACCGTCCAGGTCACCGGCCGCGGGCAGGACACCACCGCCGCGATCATCCCGGTCACGCTGGCCGACCTCACTGGCCCCAACACCGCCTACCAGGCCTACGCCAGCACTACTCTCGCCGGCCTCGCCCGCGACGTCGCCGCCATCCAGAGCGACCTAGCCCGCGGCGACCTCACCGCTGCCAAGACCGACTGGCTCACCGCTGAGCTGGACTGGGAACGCGTCGGCGCCTCTTATGACAGCTTCGGCGTCGCCGGCATCGCCGTCGACGGCCTACCCGACGGCCTTCCGGGCGGGGTAAACGACAAGCACTTCACCGGGCTTCACCGGCTGGAATACGGCCTCTGGCATGGACAGAGCGCGACCGATCTCGTGCCGGTCACGGCAACGCTGGCCGCCGACGTCGCGACCGTCCGCAAGAACCTGACCAGCGACGACATCGCCGGCGACCCCACCAATCTGCCGCTGCGCGCCCACGAGGTCCTCGAAGACGCGTTGCGCGATCACCTGTCCGGCCTGGACGACCAAGGCGGCGGTGCGGCCTACGCGATGACCTACGCCGACACCCAGGTCACCCGCACCGTCCTCGGCGACCTGGCCACGCTGATCACCGCACGCAACCCGACTCTCGTCGCCACTGCCAACCGACAACTGGACACCCTGCAACGGGCGCTGCTCGCCACCCGCAGTGGCGACTCCTGGCAGCCCGCCGACCAGGTCGACCTCATCCACCGGCAGTCCGTCAACGGCGCTATCGGGTCCCTGCTGGAAACCCTGTCCGCCGTGCCCGACCTGCTCGAGATCCCCCCCACGCGATGACCAGAATGCTCAGCCCCGCCACGATCAGGATTGGGAGCCGCCCGCGATGAGCGTCAGCCGCCGCAACTTCCTCAAAGGCGCCGCCGCCGGCGCGGCCGGCACCGCCCTGACCGGCGGTGTCCTGGCCGGCGGCGCACACGCCGACGCCCGCACCGACACCGGCCCCACGTCGGCGGACAGCTACCCGTTCCACGGCGCGCACCAAGCCGGCGTCCTCACCCCACCACCAGCCGACAAACAGAGCTACGCCAGCTTCGCCGCCTTCGATCTCGTCGACGGCACCAGCAAAGCCGACCTCGCCGACCTGATGAAAACCCTCACCGGGCGGGCACGCATCCTCACCGCTGGCGGCGCCCAGCCTGACCTGGGTGTCGGCCAACCCCCATCTGACAGCGACGTCCTGGGCCTCGACATGCCCGCCGACGGTCTCACCGTCACCCTATCCGTCGGGTCCAGCTTATTCGATGACCGCTACGGGCTTACCGCGGCCAAGCCACGCAAGCTCACCCCGATGAAGACGTTCCCCAACGACGCACTGCAGCCCGCCTGGCTGCATGGCGACCTGATGCTGCAGCTTTGCGCGAACCACCCCGACACCATCCACCACACCATCCGCGACATCACCCGCCACACCCGCGGCGCGATGCAGCCGCGCTGGAAGATGGAGGGCTATAACTCCCCACCCCGACCCTCCGGAACCTCCCGCAACCTGCTCGGTTTCAAAGACGGCACCGCCAACCCCACCGGCAGTACTGCGCAATCCCTGATCTGGGTCGACGACCACTCCGAACCCGCCTGGAGCCAGGGCGGATCTTACCAGGTCGTGCGGCTGATCCGGATGCTCGTCGAGTTCTGGGACAGGGTATCCATCAACGAACAAGAAGGCATGTTCGGCCGCCGCCGAGACAGCGGCGCCCCCCTCGACGGCAACAACGAGTTCGACACCCCGAACTACACCGCCGACCCGCACGGCAACGTCATCCCCCTCACCGCGCACATCCGCATTGCCAACCCCCGCACCCACGCCACCGACAACCAGCGCCTCGTGCGCCGCTCCTACAACTACGACCTCGGCGTCGACCAGAACGGCAACCTGCAAGCCGGCCACCTGTTTGTCGCCTACCAACAAGACGTCCACCGCCAGTTCGAGACCATCCAAACCCGCCTCATCGACGAACCCCTCATCGACTACGTCCAACCCTTCGGCGGCGGCTACTTCTTCACCCTGCCCGGAGTCACAAACACCAAAGACTGGTACGCCCGAGCACTGCTCACCTGATCAACGTCAGTCGTCGGCGCCTGCTGTCTGGAATAAGTGCGAGTCGCCCACTCGGCGGCGATATAGCGGCGGACAGGTCGCTTGTACCTCGGCTCAGTTCCTGGCCTGCCGTGGTCCACCTCGTGGCGGCCCGAGTACGCTGCCCCACCCGGCCAAGTTCCAACCCCAGCAAGTGGGCACCTGTTGCCCCCTCGACGCAACCACAGGTGACCACTTGCCCTATGGCCAAGATCCAACCCAACAAGTGGGCACCTGTTACCCCAGACCACCGCCAGCGCGCTGGCCGTTTAATGGCGTGACGCTGGCCGCTGGCGTCGTTACGTTCACCCGGTGCGAAGCGTGCTGGTCGTTGGGGCCGGGCCGACTGGGTTGACCCTCGGGGTCGACCTGGCTCGGCGTGGGGTGTCGGTCCGGGTCGTGGACAAGGCGCCGGAGCCCTTCGCCGGCTCCCGCGGCAAGGGCCTGCAGCCGCGCAGCCAGGAGGTGCTGGACGACCTCGGCGTCATCGGGCGGATCCAGGCCGCCGGCACCGCCCACCTGCTACACCGGTACTACCAGCGAGACCGGGTGCTCCGGGAGGTCGATCCGGCCGCCGACGCCGTGCCGACTCCGGCGGTCCCGTACGCCAGTGGCCTGCTCATCCCGCAGTGGCGGGTGGAGCAGATCCTGCGGGATCGGCTGGCCGACTTCGAGGTGGCGGTCGAGTTCGGCACCGAGCTGGTTGACCTTGACCAGGATGGTACGGCGGTGACCGCGGTGCTGGTCGGGCCCCGCGGCACCGAGCGGATGGAGGCGGCCTACCTGGCTGGTTGCGATGGCGGCCGGAGCACGGTCCGCAAGCGTCTCGGGGTTGGCTTCCAGGGTGAGACCCACCCCACCTCGACTATGATCCTGGGCGATGTCGAGGTCGACGGGCTGCGCGAGGACCGCTGGCACTTCTGGATCGATCCTGAACGCGGGATGCTGGCGCTGTGCCCGTTCGTCGGCACCCGGTGCTGGCAGCTCCAAGCCGGGTTCCCGCCGGATGAGCACGGCCGGCTGCCGGAGCCGACGCTGGACACCTTCCGTCGGGTCTTCGCCGACTTCGCTGGGCTGCCGGGGGTGCGGCTGTCCCGGCCGACCTGGACCTCGACGTACCGGGTCAACGTGCGGATGGCGGACCGGTTCCGGGTCGGCCGGGCGTTCCTGGCCGGTGACGCCGCGCACGTGCACTCCCCGATCGGCGGGCTGGGGATGAACACCGGTATCCAGGACGCGTACAACCTGGGTTGGAAGCTGGCCGCGGTGCTGGCCGGTGCCGATGCCGGCCTGCTGGACAGCTACCAGGAGGAGCGGCTGCCGATCGCGCAGCGGCTGCTTGCCACCACCGAACAGCTCAGCCAGGCGTTTGTCGAGGCGATGAAGGCCGGCGGCGGCCTAGACACCGCGGCCACCCCGGAGATCCACCAGCTCGGCCTGGGCTACCGGTGGAGTTCGCTGGCCCGCGACCTCGGGCCCGATGCCGGTGCCCCAGACCGGCTCCGGGCCGGTGACCGGGCGCCGGACGCGCCGTGCCGGCATCCGGTCAGTGGGGAGTCGGTCCGGCTCTTTGATGTCTTCCGCGGGCCGCACTTCACCCTGCTCGGCTTCGGCGCCAGCACCGCCGAGGCGGTCCGGTCCGCGGCAGCACGGTGGCCTGACCTTGGTCGGGCCTGCTTGCTGACCGAACCGCCAGCGCCGGGCAACCCGCGGCCAGACGGCGACTTCCTGCTGGATGCCGACGGCTACGCGCGGCGGGCCTACCAAGTTGCCGAGGGCACGCTGGTGCTCATCCGCCCTGACGGCTACCTGGCCATGACTGCACCGACCGGAGACGTCCAGCCGGTGCTGGACTATCTACACTTCCTGCCGGACCGCCGCCCGCTCTGACTATTCCTCATCCCGCGAAGATCAGCTTGTGCTTCCATGCGGATCCGGATCAGAACTGCCACCCAACGCCCAGATGGGGCGTCAGGATCGAGGCTCGGGCGGACCCCCACCGGAGCGGCCGGAGGGCCTTGACGCCAGCGCCGTTCCCGGTGGAGGCCCTCTGCAGGAGTCAACGTGCAGGGGTACGAAGTTCAGGTAGTCGCTGTCGTAGCCGCGCCACCTTAGCTTCTGCTTCCGCCGCTGCTGCGTGACGCTGCCACCGTCGAAATCGGTAGCCGAACTCCATGGTGCCCAGTGAGAACAGTGCGCTGATCAACGTCACGAGTGCAGTCGCCATAAGCGCCCGGTATCGAGGCGGGTCGGCCGCGAGATCCGGCACCGCCGGTGCTACGCCTTGCCCGATCGTCGCCGCCACCCAGAGGACGTAGAAGGCGCTCCACTTCCACCGTTCGGTCAGCCATTGCCGGCGCCGTAGCGGCTCCCGCAGCGTATGCACTGCGCCCTCGAGGGCGGCCAGTACCCACTCGGCCTTATCCCGTTGCTGTCGGGTGAGCGGTTTGGCAAAGCTGTTTAGCTGGTTCTGGCAGACGGCGACCGCGCGGCGCAGCGTCCGAACATCGAGGGGCGTGGGCAGCCGGGGTGGCCAGTTCGCCTGCAGCTCGGCATCGTTCTCCTCCTCTCGGACTGATCGCGCGCCCATCCAGAACACACCGAGACACCCCACCAGCAGGTTGATAGCCACATTCAGCCAACTGCGCTGGAGCAGACCGAAGGCGACGCCGAGCAACACGAATATCCCGACGATCGGTAATCCGACGCGCCCGTAGAAGGTGGCCGGCGCGGCAGGGTGAAGGTCACGCTCGAGGTGGTTAATCCACGCCTTGCCGAGAAATACCAGCCCATTGGCTAGGAACGGCACCGACATGCACAACAGTGACCAGATCGCCACCACGTACTGCGTTGGCGCGGTGCCTGTCGCCGGTACTGGCTCGTCAACAGCCAGCATCGCGGGACACATCAGCAGCAACGCCGCCAGAGCGCTGACCACGACAGCCAGCCACTTGCCAGGACGGCGCGGCGGTCGGCGCGGCGGCGCGTCCAACGGTTGCCACGTCGCAGCGACGTGCCGCTCCAACTCGGGGATCAACAAATCGACGTCGTCGCTCCAGAACCGCAAGCGGATCCGCCGGGCCTGGCAGAGCGCCAACTCGCGGAGCGAGCTGGGCAGGTCGTCGGCGACCGGCTCCGACGCGTCGTCGAGCAGCACCGGGATGACGACTGTTCGCCCAGCTCTCCGGCTGGCAAGGGCGATTTCCAGCTCCTGGCGAACCCAATCGCCCGGCTTGTCGAGTAGTCTGCGGCCCGACGCGTCGCTAGCTTCGTCCCAGCCACTGTGGATCATGGCGAGTAGCGCGTCTGCGTCAGCCACCCGCTCCCGGAGCGTATCCGGGTAGCGATCTCCGCCCTCGATCGACTCGGTGTCCAAGAACACCTGCGGCCGACCGAAGTACTCGGCCAGCCGGCGATCCACCACGCCCACCAGACCGACATGGTCACCGCGGCGATAGTTGAGGAAAATCCCGCCCACAGTCCAACCTCGTGCCAGCGAAGGTGTCGTCCCGGTAGCTCACGGCGATGTGCTCGCCGAACTGGACCACACCCTAGAACCGGACTGCATCCTGGTCCAGGAGAACGATCTGCTAGATATGTGGTCGTACTACTACCGTACTGGGACTGCGGTCCGGCCAGCGCTGCATCGCGCCGTCCGAGCAGACGAGCCTGGGCGTCGGTGGAGGATGTCGAGGCGTTTCGACGTTGGCGGGAAGCACGCTGTGGGCCACGATCTGGTCCAGCCGTACCTACTGGCTAGGTGGATCAAGGGGAGAGTGGAGCGATCTGGCAGGCGGCTAGGCGCTCGTCCAGCTCGCGGACTGCTGGGGTCTGCTGCCAGCGGGTCAGGTCGGCCCGGGCGGCGAGGACCTGGCTCATGAGCCGGCCGGAACTGTTGCGGGCGGCGAGGACACCGGCGTCGCCCACGAGCTTGGCCGCGTGCTCGATCTCCCCGAGCTTGGCGTAGCCGGAGCCAAGCTCAGCAGTACGAATGGCGACGTTGCGGACGTAGGTGGGGTCGAGGAGCGGGAGTGTCGCTTCGGTCACCCGCACGGCGTCACCGGTACGCCCGAGCTGAAGGAGGCAGCGGCCACGGATGCCGGTCAGGAACGCTGGGCCGCAGCGATCGTCTGCCGCGTCGTAGTAGAAGCGGATCCGGCCCGGTTCCCCACTGGGTTCGGCCAGGCGGGCGTGGGCATGGTCGAGTTCGCGCATGCACGCGTCATGCAGGCCGTAGGCAGCGTAGGCGCGAGCGGCGATGTCGTGGGCCCAGGCCTGCAGGTGCCGGTGGGTTGTTTTGCCGGCCCAGCCTTGGGCCGCGAGGGCGTAGTCGATGCCTTCTCTGGGCTTGCCCGTCCAAGTCGCTAGATAGCTCATGTTGATGAGCACGGAGGCGGCCAGCTCATCGTTGTCTGCTTCGTGGGCGGCGGTGCGGGCGTGCTGGTAGTAATACGCGGCGCTGGTGAAGTCGTTGAGGTCAAAGGACATCCAGCCGGCCAGGTTTGACGCGCTGCTGAGCGCCGTAAGCAGTTGCGGCCGGCACTCGGCTGGACATTCGGGGAGCAGCAGCCGTACCAGGTTGCGCTGGGCGAGCACGGTGTCGAGTGCTGCTTGCGCACCGAGTTTGTCATCCTGACGCTTGGCGATCCACAGCACATCCTCAATATGACCGATCACGGTCTCATCGACCCTGCTTGGTGCTGTCACAGCGCGCGCTACCCGTTCGTGCTCGTCAGCATCGAGCCGGGTAAGTGCCGGGTTGGTCATCGTGGCCGTAGTGGCCCAGCCGAGTATCTGCAAAAGTTCACGACGCTTCATGGTATATGCCCAGGTAGTGAGGGAGTGGACAAGCTGTGTACTACCAGTCTGTGTACCGGCGGTGTCGCGTTGCTGGGCAGAGATCGAGCCATCCGGCCCGAGCGCAGTCAACGGCTGCAGGTAATGCAGCAACGTGGTCAATTCATCGAAAAGCGGGACACCACACGGCGGCAGAGGAGGGCGAGTGCTGGCTGCTCCGGCACCGGCGACGACCGCGACGACCGGCCATCCAGGCGGCTGGGGAACTGCCGGGAAAAGGGCGGGCGCTGACAACCCTGCTGGGCCAAGGCAATGGTGGCGAACAGCCGGCCCGAGAGCCGGTCCCGCATATTCGGAGCCAGGGGTTGTGCTCGTTGGGTTGCGGTCCTCCTGGTGTCCCGATGGTGTCGGTACGGTCTGGCTTGCCGGTGCCAGGAGCTGCCGTACCGGATAGCCGAACATGTGCTCAAGGACGCGGCAGGCATCCGGGTAGGGGGTGGTCTTGACCGTGCCGGCGTACCAGCGCTCCCACTGCGCGGGGAGACCGTCACCTTCGCCAGCCCTGGCTCCTGCTGCTGCGCGGCCAGCTCCTTGGCTGCACGGGTGAACTGCGCCTCAAACGTTGCGAACTTCTGCCAGTGCCGGTCGGTGATCAGGGCGCGCAGCAGCGTCGGTTCGGTCGGTTCGTCCGGCATCCCTACTCCACATGGTGGTTGAGGTGCGTACTCCCAGCGTAGGCCGTCGTCGCCGGCCCGGCGCGCGGTGGTCCGGCGCGTCGCCCGGGTGACGGCATAGCCGACGGCCGGCGTCACCTTGCCCGGCCGAAGCTGACGGCAGAGACGCCCGCTAACCGTGCGGCAGGCTGGATATCCAAGAAAGACGGCTCGCCCGGTGCGAAGAAAGCACGATGACACGGGTGACAGTACCCGACTGACCTGGCAGTGCCGCACCGGCTGCCGTCAAAACGGTCGGACCGGCAACGGTGAGGCCCCGCCCACGAGGGAGGAAGGGAGTACGCCCCGTCGCCGGTCTGGCGCTGAAGACGAGGGTGTTCCGCTTCACGGACCCACGCCCCGGGGAAGGGGGAGGACGGAAGCGGAACACTCTCCTAGACCCCCACGTGGCCGGCAACCAAACGAGGTCACACCCGACTCAATCGGACGCGTGGGATAGGAGGTAGCCCGTACCTGGCTTCAGTCGCTCAAGCCGGATAACGGGCTACCTCAAACGGGAGTCGGTGTGAGCGCGTCCTACGCCCTCGCGAACCGCCCTCACACCGACTTTCCTGAAGCAGGGAAACTATCCTTATACCTTTCGCGCGGCTGCGGGTCATACCGATTGCTGCCTTATTGCTACCTGCCTGATGGTGCTTGGCCTGCTGGTGTTGCTGCGACGGCGCGACCGGCGGGATGGGCAGGGCAGGAGACAAGGGCGGCATGAGCGGCAGGGGCGGCATCGGTGTCCGGGAGATCCTAAGGGCCAGAGCCGAAGATATGGCTGATGGGCGACCGCATTCGTGCACTGAAGGCCGGCAACGGTCGGGACACTGCGACCCCCCCCGGAGAGCCGCCAGCTCGCCCCGACCAGCCCCGAACCTCATCAGCACTACGTCGCCGCGAGGCTGCCACCCCGCAAGCCCCTCGACAGCACGTAGCCGGCTGGCGAGGTGCACGCCAAGCGTGCAGTGTGGGCAAGGGAACCTTCCTGAGGAAGGAGGACCGTAGCAGCGGACACGTTCCGTGGCCGGTGCGGCACGGGAGCGGAGGTCGTACCGTCGCCAGAAGCCGATCATCATCCCTGAGGAGCCCACGATGAGCATACCCGCCGGCGTCGAGGTCATCGGGCCCATGCACGAGCGCTACGAGGAGATCCTCACGCCCGAGGCGCTCGACCTTCTCGCCGAGCTGCACCGTACCTTTGACGCCCGCCGCCGCGAGCTGCTCGCCAAGCGCGCCGAGCAGGATGTCCGGCTCGCCGCGGGCGGCACGCTGGGTTTCCTGGCCGAGACCAAGGACATTCGCGAGGGTGACTGGCGGGTCGCCGACCCGGCGCCGGGGCTCGTCGACCGCCGTGTCGAGATCACCGGACCCACCGACGCGAAGATGACGATCAACGCGCTGAACTCCGGTGCCAAGGTCTGGCTGGCCGACCACGAGGACGCCAACACGCCGCTGTGGGAGAATGTCATTGCCGGCCAGCTCAACCTGCGCGACGCGATCGAGCGGAAGCTGGACTTCGCCTCACCGGAGGGCAAGCGCTACGCGCTGCATGAGGGTGAACTCGCCACGATCGTGGTACGCCCCCGCGGCTGGCACCTACCCGAAAAACACATCCTCGTCGATGGCGAGCGCACCTCGGGCAGTCTGGTGGACTTCGGCCTGTACCTCTTCCACTGCACGGAGCTGCAGCGACAGCGTGGCGCCGGGCCGTACTTCTACCTGCCGAAGATGGAAAGCCACCTGGAAGCGCGGCTGTGGAACGACGTCTTCGTGCTGGCCCAGGAGCGGCTGGACATCCCCCGCGGCACGATCCGCGCGACCGTGCTCATCGAGACCTACCCCGCCGCGTTCGAGATGGAGGAGATCCTCTACGAGCTGCGCGAGCACTCCGCCGGCCTGAATGCCGGCCGCTGGGACTACATGTTCAGCGTCATCAAGAAGTTCCGCACCCGCGGCCGGGACTTCCTCCTACCGGACCGCAACTCGGTGACGATGACGGTGCCGTTTATGCGTGCCTACACCGAGCTGCTCGTCCGTACGTGTCACAAGCGCGGCGCCCATGCCATCGGCGGCATGGCGGCCTTCATCCCGAGCCGGCGCGACCCCGAAGTCACCGAGACCGCGCTGGCCAAGGTCCGCGAGGACAAGACCCGGGAGGCGAACGACGGCTTCGACGGCTCCTGGGTCGCCCACCCCGACCTCGTGCCGCTGTGCCGGGAGGTTTTCGACAGCGTGCTCGGCGACCGGCCGAACCAGCTCGAGAAGACCCGGGAGGAGGTCCACGTCACCGCCGGGCAGCTCCTCAACATCAAGGACACTCCTGGCCAGCTCACTGACCAGGGGCTGCGCAATGACATCAGCGTCGGCATCCAGTACCTCGCGAGCTGGCTGGCGGGCTCCGGCGCGGTCGCCGTCTTCAACCTCATGGAGGACGCCGCGACCGCCGAGATCGCCCGCTCGCAGGTGTGGCAGTGGCTGCACAACGATGTCACCCTCGATGACACTGGCGAGAAGGTGACCCGGGAGCTGGTCGAGCGGATCGCCGAGGAGGAGATCGGCAAGCTCGGCGGCGCCCCAAGCAGCTACGAGCAGGCGCGGACGCTGTTTATGGAGGTGGCCGTGGCAGACGACTTCGTCGACTTCCTTACCCTACCGGCGTACGAACGGATGCCCTGATGGGACGGCGGCGATGACCACCACGAGCCCGCCGGCAGATCTCGACGCCCTTGCCACAACGCTGCGGGCGACGGTCGGCGACACCCAGGTCATCAGCGACCGGCAGGAGCTGCGGACATACGAGTGCGACGGGCTCGCCCAATACAAAGTGATCCCCGCGCTGGTCGTGCTGCCGCGCACCGCGGCCGACTGCGCCGCCACGGTCCGGGCGTGTGCCGAGGCGGGCGTACCCTTCGTCGCCCGCGGCTCGGGCACCGGGCTGTCCGGCGGCGCGCTGCCCCGAGCTGACGG